>Ga0334898_1000125_pt1 | contig 145272 bp, 123 predicted proteins | sample GraSluR3_MG_10_FD_207228 | JGI IMG/M metagenome (GOLD analysis project Ga0334898, IMG submission 207228) | Sludge microbial communities from methane-producing bioreactor in Wageningen University, Netherlands - Granular Sludge_3_08-R3 | ecosystem: Engineered > Bioreactor > Anaerobic >... | reverse complement strand
CCTTCCTTAAGGGTGGGCGGGATCAGGGTTTTGAAAATCGAAATTTTCTTAAGCTATACACTGATCTTAATTTGGAAGATTATACTAATAGTGTAGCATATGCAAATGTGTTTTGCAAGTCTTTTACAAGTCTTTTGTTGATTAATTTTCAGTAATCAATAATTTCTTCTACCAGCTTGTATACACCCGTCAATGGATTGTTTTCTGTCTTCACCAGCCTGTAAATATTTGGTTCTTCATATTCTTCAAAAAGGCGTTTTGCCCTGCTGATAGCACTTTTAGTCGAATCTTTAATCTGTGGATATAGATTTAAACTTTCATTATAATCAGGTATATGTTTTTTCAGCCGGCATTTTAACTCCTGACTATCTTGATACTTGCTTTTGGGGCTTTTTATGGGGGCATCTTTTTTCATCTCTTCGAAATGTAATAAAAACCATAACTCAAACGCCGGGTTGGAAAAAGCAAGGTGAATTTTTATTTTTTGTGATTTTTTCACAATTTTTCTATTAATATATCATATTTTGCAAAAAAAACACCAGGAACCTCTGATTACTTAATACAGCAAAAACGATAGTAAATTTTTGAATCTATACCATTCCACGTAAATAATTATGGAACCTCTGATTAATTAAGAAATTACTGATTCCAGCAAAAACAGGGAGGGGGTTAAAAAAACCGCTGTGCGGTTTTTTTAACCCCCGACACTAATTTCTTGAATCTGTGAACTTTTAAATTATTCAGAGATCTCTTAATATATGCTGATAGAATTCAGCCTCTATAATCTGGAATCTATACATTACTTTCAAGGATCAGTATAATTTCTCTTTTCTGAAAGGAAAATGTCTACCTTTTGAAAACTGTCGAAGGATGCCTACTTCTATTCATATTATCGTTATGAAATTTGCAAAAACTATATTAATTGCTTTTCAACCCAATTATAGATTGCCTCAGCAATTTGTATAGTCTCCTTATATTCCTCTTCAGTTATTTTATGGTAGCTATCAGGATACCTGGTTTCCACTGCATATTTGGTTAATTCTACTACATCCAAAAGGTTTTCAGGAATAATCACTGAATTCTTTTGCAGTATAGTTATAAGTTCAGAAAGTGAATGTGTTTTTGGAAAAATAACCTTATTATGTACTAACAAAGCTTTTAGGGATTTTTCAACACATTGTTGTAGCTCAAAACAGAGCTCTTCAAACCTAATTTCATTATCATTAATGTTATAATAAGCTTTGCCCAGTTTTAAATTGCTTCTTGCTATTTTTAGCCAGTCTTTCGCCTCACTCATAAATTATAATACCTTCGTTTAAGGCCTCTTTGGTTACAGAAACAAACCTTTGTTTACTTTTTTCTAAATCATCAGAAGTTTTAAGTATGATATCAACACCAGCTTCTATGCCAATCATTTGTTTATATAGATTTCTAAGCATTGTGCGGTGATCTTCAATGCTATCTTTAATAATTAATATATCATAATCACTATCTTCCTTAGCATCACCACGAGATTGAGAACCAAATAAAATTATTTTATCGGGTGTAACGACTTGCAATACTTTATTTATTATTTGATCTATAATTTTTTTATCTGCCATGATAAGCCTTTATTATTTATTTTAGAAGCTAAAAGCTTTTTAATAATTATAACTCATCAAAAAGGATTTTATAATTAGTATTTCTTTAGAATGTTTCGCTTGACCTGCCCCGATTCAGGTTCCTGTTTTTTAGGGCAAGAGCAATTGCTTTTTCCTTTCACTTCTATACCATTCTACGTAAATAATTATGGAACCTCTGATTAATTAAGAAATTGCTGATTCCAGCAAAAACAGGGAGGGGGTTAAAAAAACTGAACAAAAAAATTCACGGTAGACCCACTTTCGTGCCCTACCGTCTTTTCATTAATTATTATAAAATGTTTCTAAAAGAATTTCAATCCATCAAAATTGTTTTTTCAAAGGAATAATAGTTGCAAAAAGATTCGGAAATTTTAATCAAAATACTTGATTTGCCTGAAACTAAATCAAGCAAAATAGCAACTGTTCTTAATACTGTAACTTTGTATCGTTTGAATCCATATATTTCCATAGTAAGAGATAATGATGATTTGTTTAATAATCTAAAAGCTTCTAATAACGGCATAAAAGACAAATGGGATGCTATAATTGAACTTTACAGATATAATATGAGACTTTCGATAAGTTTGTATCCTCATATTTCAATTTTAGAAAATGTCTTAAAAGCAAAGATTGACAGTTGTTTAACTAAAAAATATGGGGATAATTGGTGTTTTGAATATGATTTAATATTTAAAAAACTTGAATTTACAGATTTAGATAAAAAATTATATTATAAATTTCATAATCAAAGTATTAACAAGGATATTAGAAATAGAATTTATAAAATTTATGAAAGAAAAAATCCAACATTAACCAAATCTAAAATTAAATCTAAAATACAGAAGATAAAATACTGCTGCTCAATAATAACAGAGGCAAAAGAATATCAGAAAAGCCGAGGAAAAACTGCTAAGCAGGTTGATTTTGTTGAAACAAGACCCACTTTTAATTATTGGCTGGATATTTTAAGTATTGAGAAGCTCTTTTTAAACGATGAAGGTGAAATTGATATTAGAGATATTTTTGAATCTCTGTCATTGCTTAAATATGATCCATCAGAAGGAGCCTTAAAACATATTTCTAAGAAATTAGATGATATTCGGAATTTAAGAAACTATATCTCTCACCATAGACAGATTATAGGCAATAAAGCTATTGAGAATCGCTCACTGCTTCAAATTTACAATAACATTATAGAAATTTTAAATGTTCTAGGATGTGAAGATGTAGAATGGATGATAGGTGATTTACAATGCCAGCCTAATGATGCAGGATGTATAGGAAACACATTTGATGTATTATACAAAAAATATGAGTTTATTCATGATATTGAAATAAAAGCCAAAGGCATTAAAGAGTTTACAACCGCTTGACCTGCCCCGATTCAGGTTCCTGTTTTTTGGGGCAAGAGCAATTGCTTTTTCCTTTTGCTTCTATACCATTCTACGTAAATAATTATGGAACCTCTGATTAATTAAGAAATTGCTGATTCCAGCAAAAACAGGGAGGGGGTTAAAAAAACCGCTGTGCGGTTTTTTTAACCCCCCGACACTAATTTCTTGAATCTGTGAACTTTTAAGTTATTCAGAGATCTCTTAATATATGCTGATAGAATTCAGTATGGAATCTGGAATCTATACATTACTTTCAAAGATCAGTATAATTTCTCTTTTTTGAAAATCATAAACGGGAAAATTAAGAAAAATATTAAGAAATTTTCAATACGAATTGTAAATTCTTTTACCTGAAGCCCAATATGGACCTAAAATAGTATTATTATTTGTTGACCGGTTAGTATACATATGCATTAAAAAGGAATAAACCACCAATGCTAAACGCCCGCACCATTATTAACCTCGGAAAACTCATTGAAAACATACTTCAAAGATCATTGAAAGTTGACGAGCTTGGATATATGAAAATTGAAGACCTTATTGAAGAGGTTAACCAGCACCCCCTCTGGGAACACATTCAACCACTGGACTTAAAAGACATTGTAAACGGCAGCCCTATAAGAAGACTCGAACTAACCGGCAATAAAATTAGACTCGTAAGACCGGTTAACAATGCTTCAAACAGCATTAAACACCGTATTATCCCTCCCAAAATTCTCTATTACGGCACCGGTGTCGTAGGTATCAGCCGTATAAAAACATTTGGCCTGAAACCCTTAAGAGACCAATACGTCAAACTCTACCCGGATAAAAAAATGGTTCAGGTTATGGTACACAAAAATACTCATATCGCCTATGTCGAAATTGATGCACTGAAAGCCCACCAGGATGGCATAGAGTTTACTAAAGGCCAGTTTAGCACATATCTGGCTACTAACATACCGCCAAAATATATCAAAAGAATCATATAACGTTTTTAAAACCTACAATAACTTTGAAAGATAACTCTTTAAAGCCTGTGCCCATGCCGGGTGAAGCTGCTCGAGCCTTTCTATAATCTTCTGTGCCTCATCAATATCATTTGAATCAACATATCCCATACCAAGACAATACATAGCCTCAACATAAAAACCATCCAGCAAAAGAGCACGCTGATAATAGTTTATAGCATTTTCATAATCTTTCATTTCAGCATAAGCATTACCGAGCTTTAAAAATGACTCAGGGTTATCAGGTTCTGTTTCAGTAGCTGCTTCAAGTTGCTTGATAGCCTCATCAACCCTACCAGTTGCAAGATATGCTTTACCAAGAGCAAGTTTTACCTTGCCGTTATCGGGCATCAACTCTGCAAGTTCTTCAAGTTTTTTTATTTCTGAATCTGTCATAGCAACTTCTACTCTTATAAGGGATTGGGTCGTCTATTCAAAATAATACTACAATTTCTATGTATTTAACCAGCATTAAGATTTAATATTCAACTATCATTTTTATAGCAATGCTAAATTTAAAGCTTTATAGAATTTTATTCATTTGTTTTAATTTGAGACAAAAAACATTCGGGGTCTATTAAGCGTTCTCAGATTCAAGAAATTAGTGTCTTTTGTTCGTATTTTACGGCCTCAAAAATACTCTACTGAAAAGAATTTTAACATACTCAACCAGAAAAGAATTACAAATTTAGCAAATAAACAAGCCTCTCATCCACCAGATTACACCTTTTAAATGTTACAGAAATTTTTTATTGCTAAAAAATCCCTTTTATAAAGAAAGAACAAAACTTAAAATTTGTTTATCATTGTTCATAAAGGGATTTCAAATATTCTGATCATTGTTGATCATGAGTGGTAAGGGTTACGAAGTCTTAAAAATATTTACAATTTTTTACGTTTAAAGGATTATTTGATTTCGCAAGCTATAATGCTGTTTTTAAGCCAGTTTATAAGAATTAAGGTTCCAATGTTCAGTCTATTGTTTATTAAATATTGCTTGATTAAATCTTTTGTTTTTAATAACTTGGCATAATGGATTAAGAGAATTTCTCACAATAGAAGGATCCTTATGGCAAAAGAAGTTATAGAGCTAGAAGGCAAAGTTACTGAATCACTGCCTAACGCTATGTTTCAGGTAGAGCTGGAAAATGGGCATAAGGTACTGGCCCATATCTCTGGAAAAATACGCAAAAATTTTATTAAAATACTGCCAGGAGATAGGGTAAAAGTAGAATTAACTCCTTATGACCTCTCAAGAGGCCGTATAACCTATCGATTGAAAGGATAATATAATGAAAGTTAGAGCCAGCGTAAAAAAAATATGTGATAAATGCAAGATAATTCGCCGAAGGGGGCGTATAGCTGTTATCTGTGATAACCCGAAACATAAACAGCGGCAGGGTTAAGCTTATCGAGTGAATCTACTTGATAGTTTGCTTTTTTTAAAGTACATTTATCATTCCCACTCAAACTTAAGTCATAGAAGGAGAACTTAATGGCTAGAATAGCTGGAGTAGACCTCCCTAAAAATAAACGAATGGAAATAGCTTTAACGTATATTTATGGCATAGGTCTCACAACAAGTCAAAAGATTCTTACTGCTTGCGGTATGTCTTTTGATACCAAGACAGATAACCTGACTGAAGACGAAATAAGCCGCCTCAGGCAGGAAATAGAAACTTATGAAGTAGAAGGCGATTTAAGAAGAAAAGTCGCTCTTAGCATTAAACGCCTCAGTGAGATTAACTCTTATAGAGGTATGCGTCATAGAAGAGGCCTGCCACTTAGAGGCCAGAGAACAAAGACTAATGCAAGAACCAGACGTGGCAGAAAATCAGGCCCTGTTTCTAAAAAGCGTTAGATTATTTACTAAACCTGAGGAGAATAATAGTCAATGGCTAAACCTAAATCCAGAGGAAAAAAGAAGGAAAAAAAGAACGTACTTCAGGGTGTGGTTCATATACAATCCACCTTCAATAATACAATTGTTACCTCTACCGATATGCAGGGCAATTGTGTAGCCTGGGCATCAGCAGGCACAGTGGGCTTTAAAGGCGCCAGAAAAGGTACCCCCTTTGCAGCACAATCTGCCGCTGAAACAGTTGCTAAAAAATCTATTGAACAGGGTATGAAGACCTGTGAAGTTCGTGTTAACGGTCCCGGTGCTGGCAGAGAAACAGCAATAAGAGCTATTCAGGCTCACGGGCTAGAGATTAGTTTAATTAAAGATGTTACACCTATTCCTCATAACGGCTGTAGGCCACCAAAGAGAAGAAGGGTATAATTACGGAGTATTATAAATGGCTAGACACACTCAACCTGTATGTAAATTATGTCGTAACGAAGGCAAAAAACTCTTTTTCAAAGGCACAAGATGTAACTCTCCTAAATGTGGTTTTGAAAGAAGATCCTATGGCAGTGGTGTTCACGGCCAGGCCAGAAAAAAGCTTTCTGAATATGCAATTCAGCTAAGAGAAAAAAATAAGTTACGTCATTCTTTCTTGATAACTGAAAAGCAGTTTTCAAAATACTTTGAAATGGCTGAGGCCAAAAGAGGCGTTACAGGCACATTGCTTTTACAATTGTTAGAATCCAGACTTGACAATGTAGTTTTCCGTTCAGGTCTGGTTGCAAGCAAACCGCAGGCCAGACAATTAGTTCGCCACAGGCATTTTCTTGTTAACGGCAGAATTGTTGACATTCCATCATATAGAGTTAAACCAGGAGATAAGGTTTCTGTTAAAACAAAATCTCAGAAGCTTCTAAAAGATATAGCAGAAGAGTCTCCAGTATCAGCTCCTGAATGGATAACAACTGATAAAGACAAGCTTGAGATGACTTTTGACAGATTACCCAATAGAGATGAGCTTGATCCAACAATTAAAGAACAACTTATCATCGAGTATTACTCTCGTTAGACCAAAACGACGGCAGGAGGTTACCTTAACCTATGGATTTAAAGATTAAATGTGTAAATACAACAACTGATTCAGATGGTTCAATATATGGAAAGTTTATTATAGAACCGCTGGAAAGGGGATATGGTACTACAATTGGTAATTCACTGAGACGTGTACTATTGTCTTCTCTTGAAGGTGCCGCTGTAACATCCATAAGAATTGAAGGCATTACCCATGAATTTACATCTATACCAGGTGTGGTAGAAGATGTTATCGATATAATGCTCAATTTCAAAGGGCTGGCTGTAAAAACCGAGCATAAAGAACCACAACACTTAAGACTTGATATAGATAGACCGGGCCCTGTTCTAGCAGCAGATATAGAGCTTCCGTCAGGTGTAAAAATCATAAACCCTGACTGGCTTATCTGTACAGTATCTGAAGGTGGAAGTTTCCATTGCGATATAACAGTAGAAACCGGCAAAGGCTATGTTACTACTGATGTGTTTAAAGAAACACATACCAGTGCACCGGTAGATGTCTTACCTATTGATGCATGCTTTATGCCCGTCAGAAGAGCAAGTTATACTGTAGAGAATACCCGTGTAGGGCAAATTACTGACTTTGATAAACTCATACTTGAAATATGGAGTAATGGTAGTGTTGATGTATCTACGGCATTATCACAGGCAGCAAATCTTTTGATAGAACACTTTTTGCCCATTGCATCCCTGACGGGTCAAACTACTATGGTAGGAACACCTCCACCAGTGGAGCAAAAGCAAGATACTACTACACCTAGCATTAGTATTGAAGAATTAGAACTTTCTGTAAGAGCTTATAACTGTTTAAAACGGGCTAATATTAACTCTTTGCAAGAACTTTTGCAGAAATCAGAGCATGATTTACTTAATATAAAGAATTTCGGTAAAAAATCATCTGACGAAGTTATCGAAAGACTTAAGGCTTTCGGGCTTAATTTAGCCCCTAACCCGACTGATGTTGAAGAGAAAAAGAAAAAGTAAAGGTATAAAGCTATGAGGCACCTAAGAAAACGGCATAAACTTAACAGACCACAGGATCAGAGAAGAGCTCTATTAAGATCTCTTGCTACTGCATTGTTTCTCCACGGAGAAATAACAACAACTCTTGCTAAAGCAAAAGCCCTGAAACCTTATGCTGAAAGAATCATATCAAAAGCCAAACAGGGTGATCTTCACTCCAGAAGAATGGCTTCTAAAAAGATTTATGACCAGCTTACAGGAAACATTATGTGTGCAGACTGTAAAAAAGTCATCAGCGTTGATCAACTAACCGAAGAAGGCAAATGCGCTGAATGTGGCGGCAAGATTATATCTGAAACTGTTCTTCGCAAACTCTTTAGCTCTATTGCTAAAGAATATGAAGGCAGAAATGGTGGATATACAAGAATCTATCATCTACCTCCCAGAAGAGGAGATGCTGCACCAATGGCCCTGATACAACTCGTATAGACCATAAGAGGTTTTACCCTGAACATGAATGATACTCTTAAATATGCAATGCTTATAGAATATGACGGTACCCACTTTAACGGTACCCAGAAGCAGCTTGGAGGCAGAACTGTTCAGGAAGAGATTGAAAATGCTTTAAAAACTGTTCTCAGAATGCCAGTTAAGATTGTTTTTTCTGGCCGAACAGATACCGGTGTAAGTGCTTTAGGGCAGGTAGCTCATTTTGAATATGATGCCACTGAAAAACTTGAACTTCATAAGTTTATATATTCTCTTAATGGAGTTTTGCCACCTGATATAGCTGTCAGAGACGTAGAAATAACCAGAAGTTCTTTTCATGCAAGAAAAAGCGCATTAAAAAGATGGTATCGTTATGTTATTTACAACAATGCCTACCGCAGTGCTATGTTTTCAAAAGCATTGTTTGAGCCACGTCCTCTGAGTGAAGAACTTATGCATCAGGCTTTACAGCAAATAACCGGCACTAATGACTTTAGCAGCTTCAAAAGCAGTAATAGTGATACAAGTTCTGCAATTTGTACAATACATAAGGCTCATTGCTTTAGAGATAAGAATTTCATATACATAGACATTATAGCAAACCGCTACGTCTACAATATGGTTAGAATACTGGTTGGAACTCTTCTTGATACGGGTTTAAAGAAAACACCTGTAAGCCATCTTGCAACTGTATTAAATCAGCACGACAGAACAAAAGCTGGTATTACTGCTAAACCTGAAGGTTTGACTTTAATGGCAATAGAATATCCTGAAGAATTCAGCCTTTTTGAAAATGATAAATTTATGAAAGTAAGAGATATAATGCTCAAAAATTTTATGGAGTCTAAAAATGAAGACATATTCCGCAAAGCCTCATGAAGTTGAAAAAAATTGGTATTTAATTGACGCAGAAGGCCAGACACTGGGGCGCCTGGCAACAGAGATAGCCAATATATTACGTGGAAAAAATAAACCAGAATATACACCACACATAGACACTGGTGATTTTGTTGTTGTAGTAAATGCAGACAAAGTGGTTATAACTGGTAAAAAGGCCAGTGATAAGTTTTACTGGCGCCATTCCGGTTATCCGGGTGGGTTCAAGACTATAACTTATGAAAAATTAATGGAAAAACATCCTACAAGAGCACTGGAAAAAGCCGTTAAAGGCATGTTACCGCATAATACTCTTGGCAGGACCCAATTTTTAAAATTGAAAGTATATGCTGGCCCTGAGCATCCGCATCAAGCCCAGCAGCCTGTTGTTTATAATCTGGAGGCAAATAAATAATGGCAGTACAAGAAACAATCGGTATCGGACGTCGCAAGACCGCTGTAGCCTTAGTTAAACTCGTACCGGGAAAAGGCAAGATTATTGTCAATAACCGTACTCTCAATAATTACGTTGGAGAAAGAGCTTCTCTTGAAATACTAGTCAAAAAACCACTTTTAATGACCGAAACAGAGTCAAAATATGATGTTAAAGTAAAAACAAATGGTGGTGGTGTTAGTTCACAGGCAGGTGCTATTCGTCACGGTATAGCTAGAGCACTTATAAAAGAAAACCCTGAGTATAGAGCTGTCTTAAAAGATGAAGGCTTTCTCACAAGAGATCCCAGGGTTAAAGAACGTAAAAAATATGGCCGCAAAAGAGCCAGAAAACGTTTCCAATTCTCAAAACGTTAATATTTTTGAGATTCATAAATATTCAAAAGATGGATCGTTTGTTGAATCCATCTTTTACTGTCTAAAACTAAAAGTGCAGGCTTTAAAACCTGCACTTTTAGCGAAATACTTTTCATACTAACCCATTACGTTAAGATTAGCCCCCTGTCCTGGAATCGGTTTGCCCTGAGCAGGATTTGCCGCTAAAAGAGCTTGTTCCAATTGTTGTTGTAAGGCAGGATTGGCCACCTGAGTATTACCTTCAAATGCTGGTTTTGGCTTACTTGCAGGGTTACCCTGAAATGCTGGTTTTGGTTGATTCATTACTGAAAGATTGTTTGCAGGATTAATACCAGGCATTATGCCCTCCTTTCGGTATGATACGCTAATAACCTCTTTGAAAACTCACTGAAGTGTTGCTTACTTTAAATTAAAACAGAAATAATCAGGAACTTGCTACACCTTCTAAATAAATATTTTGAAAAAGGAACCAATGTAACAATTTCAGCCACTGCAGTTATATAATGTTTTATAAAATCAAAAAAAATCAACATACTAAATAAATAATGCATATTTCTAAAATATATATGGTGTAAGGCTAATTTAAACATTACAAAACTTAACAATCGAGTTTTGATCCCTTAAGCCAAATACTGTTATGTCCTTACAGAGAGGGCTAAAGCAATTCAAACCATTCTATTTTTTACCCTGAGGTCATAAAAAATTTTCAAAGCTTATTATGTGTCAATATCTCTGACTTGCAGTCCTTTATTTATACTGTAAAATGTTGATCAATACCTGATAATCGGAATCAACAAATGAAAAGTAAACTGGAAAAAGATTTAATTCTCCCCGTCGAACAGATCAATAGTGAAATCTTTGAATTATATCAAAAATACCTTCAAAATTGCTGTCATGACAGGGTATTTAAACCATTTGATCGCACCGGGCTAAAAAGCAAACTGGATAACTTAATAAATAAAAAGGGCAAAAGCCCTGAGTTTCTGCTTGATATACTTCAAGAAGTAATTATAAACCACTCAATGAACCTTCAAAACCCTATGTATATGGGGCATCAAGTACCACCATCATTGCCTCTTGCAGTTATGATTGATTTAATCATTAGCGGGTTAAACCAGAGTCTTACAGTAAACAAAATGTCACCTGTCCTGAGTGAGATAGAAAGACATACTATAAAATTTCTAACCTCCGCAATAGGATTCGACAGCAGGGCAAACGGTACCCTGACCAGTGGTGGTAGTGTTTCAAATCTAGTCGGGCTTTTTGGTGCCAGAAGAAAATATTTCCACGACACCATACCTGATGAAGCAGTAATTATTACAAGCAGCCAGGCACATTATTCTATTAATAAAGCTGCCAGAATGCTTGGTTTCAGCAAAGCCAGTGTAATAACTATTCCCTGCGACAGGTATTTCAGAATCGATATCAATAAAACAATTGAAATAATTGACCTTTTAAAAAACGAACATAAAAAACCTTTTGTAATAATGGCAAGTGCCGGAAGCACATCAACAGGAAGCTTTGACGATATAGAAGCTCTGGCTGATATTGCTTCAGTTAATGAGATGTGGCTTCACGTTGATGGGGCCCACGGAGCATCGTTGATCTTTTCTGAAAAGCTTAAACACCTTTTAAAAGGTATTGAAAGAGCTGATTCTATATCTTGGGATGGTCATAAAATGTTATTTATGCCATCAAGCCTTGGAATGTGCCTTTTTAAAAACGGAGACTATTTGCTCAATTGCTTTAAAGATGAACAGGCTCCTTATCTCTATAATTCAAAAAATGATCCACTGGATCTCAGTAAGCTATCGCTACAGTGCACAAGAAGAGGAGATGCTCTAAAACTATGGGGCTGCCTTGTAGCTTATGGTACAGATTTCTTTGCCGTCAGACTTGAACATCTGTCTGAAATTACACAATATTTTTACAACAGGCTTCTTAAACATCAAGACTTTGAGACTCTTCACAGGCCAGAATTTAATATTATCAGCTTCCGCTATAACCCTTCAAACAAAATATTAACAGAAGATCAATTAAATGATATGAACGCTTACATTAGAGATACCGTAAATGCAACAGGTGAAACAATGATCACTCTTACATCTCTTGAAGGCAAAATTTCTCTTAGAACTACTATTGTTAATCCTGCAACAAACAAAGCTCATATAGACAGGCTAATAGAAATTATTGAAGAGTGTGTGCCTGTATAGAAATAAAATATATATGTGAGATCTCTGAATAATTTAAAAGTTCACAGATTCAAGAAATTAGTGTCGGGGGTTAAAAAAACCGCACAGCGGTTTTTTTAACCCCCTCTCTGTTTTTGCTGGAATCAGTAATTTCTTAATTAATCAGAGGTTCCATGTATAACTTTACAGCTCATTATATTAGTTCTATCATTTTAAGGTATTAACCTGAAGCCCAATTACAAGATCAGTGCATAACTTAAAAATTTTTCGATTTTCAAAACCCAGATCCCGCCCTTTTGAGAGGGTTTTCAGGAGGGTGCTTTTGGCCGAATAACACCCAAAAACACCCGGCATTGCTTACTGTAATCAGTATACTATTGACAGCGGTTGTGTATTAGAAAAGAGACAGATGATAAACAAAATTGCTATTATTGGTGCTGGCATCATGGGTACAGGTATAGCCCAGAAGCTTGCAATGTCAGGTTTTCAGATCAACATAATAGACATTAATCCTGCTGCCCTTGAAAAATCTATTAATACAATATCAAAAAGCCTTGACAATGCAGTAAAAAAGAACATACTGGAATCTGATAAAAAACAACAGGTAATTGAAAAAATTCAGTTAATAGCATCAATAGATAAGCTGTCAGAAGATATTGACCTTGTTATTGAAGCAGCAACTGAAAAATTTAATTTAAAAGCTGAAATCTTTAACCAGCTTGAGTTGATATGCTCTAATAGCACCATTTTTGCAACTAACACTTCCTGTATTTCTATCAACAAGCTGGCTATGCACATTGGCAGAAGAGATAAATTAATTGGTATGCACTTTTTTTATCCTGCTGAACGAAATAAACTACTTGAAATAATACCTTCTAACTATACATCTACTGAAACTACAAATACCATAATGGGTTTTTCCAGAAGCATAGATAAAATTGCTGTCGTTGTAAAAGATTCACCCGGTTTTTGTGTGAACAGGTTTTTTGTCCCATACCTGAATGAATCGGTTAAATTACTGGAAGAAAAACTAACCAGTATCTATACCATAAATTTTGCAGCTAAAGATGCTTTTAAAGCACCTTTTGGGCCTTTTGATATTATGAATTTAACAGGTACCTGGCTGGCTTACAGTGCTATTAGTGAGCTTCATCACTCTCTTGGAGGACTTTATACCCCGTCAAATCTTTTAAAAGAAATGGCAGAAAGCAATACCAGCTGGGATTTGCCAGAACAGGACAAATACAAAGACATGGAGTCCGCAGCATTTGACATAACTCCTGATATTAAAAACCATATTTATGGCATAGTCTTTGGGATATGCTCACGAATGGTTGAAGAACAGATCGCTACACCAACCGACATCAACCTGGCAGCCAGAATTGGCCTTGGATGGAAAAAAGGCCCATTTGAACTGATGAATGAACTGGGCCCCTCAAAGGTTTATTCTCTCGTAGAGGAAACAGTAAAGAAACGACCCGAACTTATAATTACCAATACCCTTGAAGAAACAGATCACTGGACTATTAATGCCACAAAATATTCTGTAAACAATGGTATCGCAAAAATAAAACTCTGGAGACCCTATTCTCTGAATGCTTTAAACGAGCAAATGTTTTTGGATATCAATGAAAACCTGACTCAGGCTATCAATGATCCTTGCGTAAAAGCAATATGTTTTGAAGGTACCCCCGGTGTATTTTCTGCTGGAGCTGATCTGAAATTTTTTATTTATTGCCTGGAAAGAGAAGACATTGAGTCTATTATGGATTACACTGAACTGGCTCATACCGTATTGCTAAATATTTCAAGATCGCCTAAACCTGTTATATCTTTAATTGATGGTCTTGCAATAGGTGGCGGTTTGGAATTAGCCCTTCATAGTGACTATATCATTGCAACAGAAAGATCATCTTTCGAGTTTCCTGAGACTTCTTTCGGTCTGTTTCCTGGTTTTGGAGGTACTCAAACAGTTGCCCCGAGAACCGGGGTTGAAATGGCACGTTATTTAATTCTTTTTGGGTATAAAATAAGCGCTAAAGAAGCAAGAGAATATAACCTGATAGATAACATTGTTGAAAACGCTGTTGATCTAAACAATTTCATATATAAAATATCTTCTGAAAAAGTATTATCAACAGATTTACTTATTAATCGTTATAAAGAGCCAGTTTATAGAACGGTTGAAACACTTCGTAATGTCAAACTTCTTAGAAACATTGATTTAATCATTACAAAAAAATTAATTTCACGCAGGGCACGTATTTTTTCAGATGAACTTGATACTAAAAACATTGTTGCAGTGAATATTGCTAATAATCTTATAAATAAAAGTCTTAATATATCTCTTGAAGAAGGGTTAAAGCTTGAAAGAAGTTATGTGAGAGAACTCTTTAACCGTGAAAACCTTCTTGAAAATATGTTAAAAATTATCAATAAAAAATGAGCAACCTCTAGTATTTTTCACCACATAATGGGCATCTATTTTTTTTATCAAGCTCTGCACCACAATTTAAGCAATATTTGAGTCTATATTTAGCTTTGTTTATATCTGTTTCAGAGGTTTTATTGAGCTTATTCTTATATTTAGTGAAAAACAGATAATATGTCATTATTGAAACCACTGCTAATACTACAAAAGCAATTACGTAAAGAGCTAAAAACATTAGTATTGTAGACATTTATACTGCTTTCAAAATCATTTTCCCTTAACCTTAAAAATCATACCATTATAATTTATAATGCGCCAAATCTTTTCAGTGTCAAAACGCTACATTGTTTATATTGGCAAAATCTCTTCTATTAAAGTCGTTGAATCACCAACAAACTATTAAATAATTTATGTGAAAACAATATAAATTTTTGATTGATTATTATCAGCTACAATGTTAAACTTTAATAGATTAAATAATTTTTGTCTTTCTCAAAGACGGAAAAGTGCAAAGTTTATTTCAATTAAATAGCCTATATCTTGAAACACAAACGATTTGTTTCAGGTTAACCGGTATTTACGACCCTTTGAAACACTCATTTGTCAGGAAAGGTTTTAAAAACTAGCTTTGATTTGTCAATTAGATTATAAAAAAGACGTGCCAAAACAAATTAATCACGAAAAGTTATCAATAATACTTAAAAACGTTAATCATCCTGCGAGGTATGCAGGCAATGAAGTAGATTCGGCAAAGAAAGATTTTTGTAGCTCATCTGTAAGAGCTGTTCTGGCTTTTCCTGATCTGTATGAAATTGGCATTTCTAACTTTGGATTGAAAATTATCTATAATATCATTAATAATTGCCCTGATTTTATTGCAGATCGTGTTTATGCTCCTGACATAGATTTTAAAGAGCAACTAATCAATAATAATATTGAATTATATGGTCTTGAATCGTATCAACCCTTAAAAAACTTTGATATTGTTGCATTTTCATTGCAGTATGAATTGAATTATCCTACTGCGCTGGGCATGCTTGATCTTGCAGGTATACCATTATACAGCAGGGAAAGAACAGATAATGATCCTGTAGTTATAGGCGCAGGCCCTGGATGCTTTAACCCGGAACCATTTGCTGATTTTATGGATGTTATCTTAATTGGTGACGGTGAAGATATAATTATTGAAGTGCTTTCTGAAATTGAAACGCTAAAAAAAATCGGCAAAAATACCCGGATTGAAATTCTTGAGGCATTATCAAAACTTGATGGAGTTTATATACCCTGTTTTTATGAAGTAATACAACCCGATATGGTTCCTGTGCCTGTTAAAGACTTTGCTCCATTACAGATATCCAGAAGAGTATCTGAGTTCAGGATCGATAATCATCCTGTAAAGTTTCCAATACCCAGTATCTCAGCTGTTCATGATAGGGCTGTCGTAGAAATAAGAAGGGGTTGTGGCAGGATGTGCCGATTCTGCCAATCCTGCTTTGTAAATCTGCCAGTAAGAGAAAAAAGCCCGCAAGATATTAAATTGCTCTGTGAAAAAACCTTAAACCAGTCAGGCTATGATGAATTCTCATTGCTTTCGCTGTCACCCGGTGATTACAGGCATCTTGAAGAGCTTGCTCTTGATTTAAACAATCAATTCAGCATAGATGAAATATCTATCAGTCTGCCCAGCCAGCGTGCCGACAGCTTTAATCTTGACCTTGCCAGAGAATTACAGGCAGTAAGAAAAAGCACACTTACTTTTGCACCTGAAGCAGGCAGTGAAAGGCTTCGCCGTGTCATTAACAAAAACCTCTCTCAAGAACAGATTCTTAATGCTTCACTTTCTGCATATAAAGCCGGATGGCATAAAATAAAGTTTTATTTCATCATAGGTCTTCCTACAGAAACTTATGAAGATCTCGATGCCATTATAAACCTTATTAAAACAGTTAAGCAAGAAGCAAATCGTCTAAAAGGTTCTAACAAAGAGATTAAACGACCTCTTGAAATAGTGTGTACTGTGTCTATCTTTGTGCCCAAGCCCTTTACGCCATTTCAATGGTTTGGAATGCTTGATACAGAAGAAATTTTAAATAGAAAAAGATATCTTTTAAACCAGATACGCTTTGTTAAAGGTGTTAAACTGAATTTTCATGACCTGTTTTCATCAAAACTTGAAGCCCTGATATCCAGAGGAAACAGAGATATTAGCCAGCTAATTATACAGGCATACAAGAATGGCGCCTATCTCGATAGCTGGACCGACTATTTTTCTGAAGATACCTGGAAAAAAGCTGCCTCTAATACAAATATCGATATCGAAAAACTAACAACAAAAGAATGGCCAGAAGATGACCGGCTACCCTGGGAAATTATCACAACAGGTATCGATAAAAGCTGGCTCATCAAAGAAAAAGACCTTGCCCTGACCGAAAAGAATTCTAAGCCCTGTGAAGAAAGCTGTACAAATTGCGGTGTTTGTGTAAACTTAAATATGAAACCTGATTATCAATCTCGAAAAACAATGCTAAAGCTTAATACTGAAAAACCTGAAAAACGAAACTATTCAAATAAATTCAGGTACAGGATAAAAATTACTAAACTCGCTAATCTCAGGTATATTTCTCATCTTGATTGGTTTAGAATGCTTTACAGAGCAGCAAAAAGAGCACAAATACCACTGGTATACAGTCAGGGTTTCAACCCCTCGCCAAAAATTTCTATCGGAAGTCCGCTGGGGCTGTTTATAGAAAGTAATTCAGAATTTATGGATATTGAGCTAACAGAAAAACTAGATGAAGAATATCTAAAAAGAGCTTTAAATGATGAGTTACCCAGTGAGTGTCAGGTGTTAAATGTTAATTTTAATGAAACAAAACAAGAATCAATTTCTAAAATTGCTTGCTGGTCAGAATATGAGGCATTTCCAGAGGCTGAAGCTTTTTCTGTGATTGATTTTACTAATTTAGAAAATTCTATAAATGATATTATATCTCAAGATGTAATACATTTTACTAAAAAATCCAGGTCAAAAATCAGGGAAATTGACTTAAAACCACTTATACAATCTGTAAAATTATCTAATAACCCTGTAAAACTGACATTTATCCTGTCTTCTTCTCCGGAAGAAACAGTTAAACCAGCAGATTTTTTGAATTTGTTTACGGAATTCAAGTACTGGCAAGTAAAACGAATAAATCTGATGGATAAATCGTTCCATAGTTTGTAATAGTATGTTAGGGGAAACAAAATGTCTAACAATAACGGTAATAATACAAGCAAGACAATCGTAATATCAGAACGAGACAATATTGCAGCATTAGTTGATGGCAGCAAAGTAGTTGAATTCTTTATTCACCGGGGTGATATGCTTCTAGGAGACGTTTATCTTGCTACAGTAGAAAATATTCTACCCAGTATTGATGCAGCGTTTGTCAATCTGGGCGGAGACAGAATGGGCTTTCTGCATGCAAGTGATGTTCCGGGGAAAGGAGATCTTAAAGAACGCCTTGAACCAAAACAAAAAATACTTGTGCAGATAATGAAAGAACCAACGGGCCATAAAGGCCCCAGAGTAAGTACCTCTTTAACATTGCCCGGCAGGTTTCTTGTACTAATGCCTGAAGAGAAAGGCATTAGTATTAGCCGAAAAATACTGTCACCTAAAGAGAGAAGTCGCATTAAATCTGTTGTTAGTCTTCTCAAGCCTCCTGGAGTAGGTGTTATAATTAGAACAGAGGCTGAAGATAAAACAGAAGAAGAAATAAAAGAAGATATGGAAACATTGCTTGAAAAATGGCATCATATAGTAACAACAGCAGATACAGTTTCTCCACCGTCGCTAATCCATCGTGATCAGGATTTATTATATCGTGTTATACGTGAAGCCTGTACAGATGACATAGCAGAGATTTCTATTGATTCTCCATTTGGTCAGCACAGGGTTACACAGCTTCTTCAAACCTGGAATATGGGCAAGAATATAAAAGTATCTGTATACAAAGGCCCTGAATCTCTTATTGTAGCTAAAGGACTGGATAAAGAAATCAAAGCAGCCCTTCAGAGTAAAGTTAACCTGCCCAGTGGTGGATATTTATACGTACAGCCAACAGAAGCCCTGACTGTTATCGACGTAAACTCAGGTAGATTCACAAGCTCACAGACACAGGCTGAAACTATCAGGCAAACCAACCTTGAAGCCATTGATGAAATTGCCCGTCAGCTACGCCTTCGAAACGTTGGCGGCATGATCATTATTGACTTTATAGATATGGACAGCAGAGTTGATCAGCTTGCTATTTTAGAAGCTTTTGAAACAGCATTACAACCTGATAAATCCAAGCCTCAAATAGGTCAGCTTTCAGATCTAGGCCTTGTAGAACTAACAAGGCACAGACAGGGCCAGAGTCTGGCAGAAATATTTACTAAAAAATGTCCGGCCTGTAACGGTATTGGTGCTGTAATAGAAGATCTCAACTTTGCGCCTCCGAGCATTGAATCTGATATCAGGGCAAGAACACAGAAAGGCAAAATACCTCAAAAGCAAAAGCCACCTGTTTTTACCCCCAAAAAAGAAGCCCCCCAGCAGGATCAAAAAATATCTAAAATAATTTCACAAAGTCCTCAGGCTTCAACCAAACAAACTCCAAGACAGATTCAAAAGCCAGTAGAACAGGTTATCAAAAAGCAACAACCTGCAAAACCTTCTGAAAAACCAGAACCAGAGCCAGAGGTTGTGTATTCAACATCTGAATCACAGGATAGCATTGATAACTTAACTATCGACAAGATGAGAAAGGTTTATAAAAACAAAAAATATTATCCTGAGCTTTCAAAAGTAATACGATTTGCAGGTGTACCTTTAAAATATGCCAGAGAACACTTTGGTGAAGAGGTTAACCTTATAGATGTCTTTACAATACTTGGCGAAATGGAAGCAGCCTTTGCAAAAGCAGCTGCTCAGGAAACAACAACAGCTGCTCCAAAGACTAAAAAACCTTTACCTTTAGCAAATAAACAGGATATAGAAACTGAAATACCTGAAGACTCTGAGGCATTCAAAGGCCGCTATGGCGTTTCAGCTGAAGGTGAAGATTTTGAAAACCTTTATATTACTGATGAAGAAAATGGGCAGGAAAATTCTGATAAAGAAGATAAAGCTGAACAGAAAATCGAGGTCAAAACCGAAGAAGAACTTAATGATGAAGCTGAAGAGCAATCAGAAGATACTGATGAAGCAACTGATGAAAAAGAAGATGCTACAGCCCAGGCTAAAACACCTGTAAGACGGGGAAGAAAACCTACTAAATCAAGCTCTGCCAGAAAAAAGACACGTGGCAGGCCAAAATCTAAATAAATTAGCATTTCAGGGGCTCAATTACCGGGTCCCTGAATGTTTTTAAGGTGATAAATTTTTGTATAACAAATGATTATAGAAAATTTAGAGTCATACAGAGTATATTTAGAGTTTATCCAAAAGATTGATCGTCTTTTTGATGATATTTACAGCCAATACAGTGATAAAATGCACTGTGATAAGCAGTGTTTTGAATGCTGTAAAAATCTCGTGAGTATAAGCTTTATTGAAGGTTTACACCTTCAGGAGGGTATTAAAAACCTTGATAAGCAAACACTTCAAGCTATTCGTAAAAATCTTCAGGAGATCAAAAGTCTTGATGTTAAAAAGCTTTCAGAAGACCAAAAACCATTTTGCCCTCTTTTAATCAATGGTATATGTGCAGTCTATGACCACAGGCCAGTAATATGCCGGTGTTTTGGTGCACCTCTTGCTGATGATGTAACAGGAGAAGTTAGAACCTGTCCTAAAAATTTTCCTGATATGAGAGAAAAAGATTATACTTTCAGGGCTATATCAACGAGAATGCTTTCTACTCAGACAGTATTGCTAACGCAATATCTTTTGAAAGAGACAGGAAAAGATATATCTGATGATTATATACCTCCTCTGACTTCTATAGTTGAAGTTTTAGAATATAGCACAGGCGAGAATCTTTAAATCAAAAAAGATCAGTGGATAACTTAAAAATTTTCGATTATGCCTTAAGATTTGTTAAGAAATATTAATTCAAATTTGAATACAAGTTTAAAAAATTTCACGAAAGGGAATAATTTTATTGTCAGTTTATAAAGTTTACTCAAAATTACTTCCCTCAAATTCCTCTCAACAAAGTGTGTGGTGATTCTAATGCCGGTAAAAGACCGGTGTTTTTATTTGTTTAAACCAGTCTGTTATTAGTATTAATAACTATTATTATTAAATAAGTCTATTTAACCAGCCCGGCTTTAATACCTATCAATACAACCTGTGTTCTAGAGCTTACTCTAAGTTTTTTAAAGATGCTTTTTAAGTGATTTTTAACTGTAAACTCACTTACAACAAGCAAATCAGCTATTTCTTTATTGGTATAACCTTTAGCGATATAGTTTAATATCTCTATTTCTTTCTCTGTTAAAGAATCTACATCGAGTTCTTCATTTACAAAGGGCAAATCTGAGAGATCATTGTTGTTATTGTTTTTATAACGTTCATAAACCCTTAGAGTAGACCTGATACGGGCAAGCACTTCGGCAGGTTTAAAAGGTTTCATTATATAGTCATCTGCACCAAGCTCAAGACCTTTAATCAGGTCTTCTGTTGAGTCTTTTGCTGTAATGAAAATAATTGGTATATCTTTCGTTCTTCGATCATTTTTAAGCTTTGTGCAGAGAGTATAACCACTCACATCCGGCATCATAATATCGAGCAATAATAAATCAGGAATTGTTTCATTAATGATTTCAATTGCCTCATGTGCATTCAGGGCGGTCATGAGTTTATAATCCGAGCGAAGACACATAGATAAAGTAATCAAATTACGTTTATCATCATCCACAATTAAAATAATGGGGTTATTAATATTAACTGCCACTGTATCCTAAATTTACTTTTAATTATACTGACTATCTTAATATAAATAGCATACTTTTAGGATATTTCAATTGTAAAAATATAATAATATATAAAAATTAATTTACCGGAATGATAACAAAGAATTCACTTCCTTCTCCCGGGGTGCTGGTAAGCCATATAGCCCCTTCCAGGAGGTTAACAGACTTTTTGGTAATAGCAAGACCAAGGCCAGTGCCACCATATTTTCTTATTTCACTCTCTTCAAGCTGTCTGAATTCATCAAAAATCAACTTGTGGTATTTCTCTTCAATGCCTATCCCGGTGTCTTTTACTGAAATAAAAAGGTATTCTGTTTCTTTTGCAGGCACAAAAGAGATCTTATCAAATATTTCAGGAGTTGCCATTTTGATATTGATTTCTACATAACCACTACTGGTGAATTTGACAGCATTATTTGTAATATTATTAACAATCAATTTTATAAGTTTCTTGTCGGTATAAAATTCTTCTTTTAGATTTTCATTATAATTGACAATCAATTCAAGAGATTTTTCTCTGCTAAGAGGCTTTATGAGAGAGATAATGTCTTCCATGACTGATTTTATATTTATTAATTCATAGTTAGCATTGCTTTTTGAGAATTCAACTTTTGCCATATCAAGTATATTGTTAATATGAGAAAGAAGCTCTTCGCCGCTTGAGTGTATAATTTTCAGCAATTCAACTTCTTCTTCAGGTGATTTAATAGAATCTTTGTTCTGCATAAGTTCTGAGAGTACTATTATAGAGTTTAGAGGGGTTTTAAGTTCATGTGAAACAGAGGCCAGAAATTCACTTTTGAGCCTGCTTGTTTCTTGAACATAGTTATACATCTTGACTTGCGATATTACAAGAGCTGCCTGATCAGCAACAATTTTAAGTATTTCAATCTCATCCTGAGTCCATCGTCTGTAATAATCAACCTGACCTACTGAGAATAACCCGTATGTAACGTTTTGATAGACTATTGGTATAACCACAACAGATTTTAAGCCGGAAACATTTGCAATAGATAGACTTTGATTATCTTTGAAAAAGTTCTGAACATCATCAATAATAAAAGGAGAGTGGCCTTTTTCTACCAGGCGTTTGCAGAATTGAGCTTCTTCAGGTGAAAGTGTTATGCCTTCAAAGGATGGTATAGTTTCATCAGCCCTGTATTCATATGAAATAGTAGAAAAAGATTCATTATCCTGGTCATAACCCCATATATCACAGCGGCTAAGGTTTAAGGCTATACAGATTTCTCTTGTCAGGTCTTCATAAACTTTTTCCAGATCAAGAGAGCTTCTTACTGTTTCAAGTATTTTTCTTATTGTTTGCTCTTTTTTGTACTGCTGCAAGAATTTCTGGTTGGCAATATTAAGTTCTCTAAAGAGGTTAGCTTGATGCAGGGCAATGGCAATCTGGTTAGCAACTGATTTGAGGAAATATACATCTGATTCTGTCCAGTTTCTGGAGTATTCTGTTTGTGCAAGAAAGATTGAACCCAGGACTTTTTCGCTATAAACAATAGGTATCAGTAACAGAGACTGAATACCGTAGACACTGATGTAATTTTCAACATTTTTAAACTTGACTGCACTTTCATCACCGCTTACATAATCAGCAACAAATGGCCTTTTATCATTGATAACGCATTGAAAAGAATAATTATTATTCGGATCAATGTCTACTACTGCACCTATGCCAGGTATAAGGTGTTTATGAGAAGTATACTCATATCTTACAGGTTCTGATACTTTACTTTCTTCATCATGAACCAAAATAGCACACCTGTTTACATTGATATAGGCTCCGATTTCATTGCATGCATTCCATAGTATTTCGTCAATATCAATTGAAGAGCGTATTACCTCAAATATTTTGTTGATAACGACCTGTTTATCAGTAAATCTTCTTAATTCATCATAAATTTTTAGCTGATACATGCCTATTGCAAGCTGTTCAGCCACCTTTTGCAGAAATTCTGCTTCTGATGCAGACCATTGTCTTTGTTTAAAAACCTGAGCAACAAACAGGGTACCAAATAACTTATTTTGATAGGTAATAGGCGTTGTTACAAAAGATTTTACTTCAAATTCTTTCGAAAAAACCTCTTCTGGTGGCTTTTGCATTGCATTTTTAAAGAACTCTGAAGACTTATGGATAATTTGCTGGTGCCATTTCTGATTATCATGCAGGTTTTGCACAAAATGCATAAACTGCTGCCTGAATTTCGGGTCTTCTTCAAATTTAATAAGGTCTTCTGTTGATCTGAATTCTTTTCTAATTGGTAAAACCGATTTAGTATCTACATCATACTCAACAATATATACTCTATCAAGATTCATAAACAGGCCCAGTTCACTATTTACAGTATTACAGATCTCTTTAATATCAATAGATGTTCTGATAATAAGGGCAATATTTTTTAAAAAATATTCTTGTTGAATAGATTCAACGATAGTCTTTGATGTTGTATCCAGTTCGGCAAGCAGGTTGTTTTGATGCAGAGCCAGTGCTATCTGTGAAATAGTTGAGTTCAAGAATTCAACCTTTTCTTTATCCCACATGCGTTTTTTAACAGTGCCAAAACCAAGAACACCCAGGACCATATCATTATGAATAATAGGAAATAGCGCAATTGAATTTAAAGATTTTATATGTTTTTCAAATTCTTCAATCAGTGACAGATCATCTTTTGTTTTATCATTAAAAATATATACCTTTTTTTTATTAACTAGATAGTCATAAAGCTGTGTGTCTACCGGAACTCTAACACCAATTAGTTTGTTTTTGTAAGCAGGTGAAGTATATTCATATTTTATCTCCATATTATTGCCAGTTTCAAAGAATGCAACCTGTTCAATTGCTAGAAAAGTGCCCAGCTTAATACATATGTATTGTAATAACTTGTCAATATCTTTACTACTGTGAATTTCAGTAATAATTTCTCTTAAAACCTTTTCTCTCTCGTAATGAAAGCTTAATAAAAGCTCAGTTTCTTTGAGGTTTTGATAGTTTTTAAAAATGGCAGTATTTTTTCGGTCTACAATAAGCATATAAAAGACCAGCAAGGCCATTAAAGCAAAGCCCAGTACCCAGATTAGTTTTCTTAAATATTGAAATTGCAGTGGCTGATTGTAAAGTAACTCAAGCTTCCATTCACCAAATGGTGTATCCAGTACTTCTATCAATACATCTCCGGGCAAATTTTTTATAGGCTGGCCAAAAACAAGCTTATTAGAGGGTATTTTAATGTTAAAAATAATATCTTCTTTTATTACAAGCCCTGTAATGCTTTTCTTTATTATTTCATCCATATTATACATGGCTAAAAGTATTTTTTTATTGCCTTTTTCGCCAAAAGGTATAACAAAAAAAACATAGTTTTCACTGTTATCAAAGAACTCAAACGGTCTAGTAATCACTATTTTATTTGTCAATATTGATTCTTCAACTGCTACTGAAAGTCTGGCTTGCTGTTCATAGTTAAATTCATTTATTTGAAACTTATAATCATTAAAAATAGAATACTCAACGTGATTGTCAGAAACAAAATAAAAAGCCTTGAGTGAAGGATACATTTCAACATAATTAAAAAAAAGCTCATTGAGAACTTTTCTGGTATCAGGGTTATATTTAAACGCTTTTAAAACAAGAAAATGTAGCTTTTGATCGTTGACAAACCTTAACAAATTGGATTTAAAATGTTCTATTTCAACCTGAATCTCAGAGCTTTTAAGCTTCTGGTTTACACTGAGAATTCTCTGATCAAGTATTTGCAGACCAGAAAAACCAATCACAATTAAAATAAAACACGTAATTATATATTTCCAGGACATAAACTTGCTGACTTTACTTGCCGGGCATAGATATCAACCTAGATAATTTTTCAAACTCTTGATGCCACGGTTACTTCTACAGAGTCTTCTAAGCTTATTAATGGCTCTGGTTTCAATTTGCCTGATACGTTCTCTGGAAACACCAAATAATTGACCAATTTCTTCCAGAGTTCGTTTATTGCCATCATCCAGGCCAAATCGTAACCTTAAAACATCTCTTTCACGGGGTCTGAGAGAACTCAATATTTTATCAAGTTCTGTAGTCAGGCTATCTTGAACGACTTTGCTGTCAGGAGTATCAGATTTTGTATCTATAAGGAAATCACCTATCCTTGATGCTTCTTCTTTCTTGTTCATTGGTGTTTCAAGGCTGATGGTTGACTGCGTTGCTTTCATTACAAGCCTCAATTTAGAAACTGAAATACCCATTCTTTCAGCTATTTCTTCTTTTGTAGGTTTTCTATTCAGTTCAGTTGTTAGATCACGGGTAACTTTTTTCAGCTTACCGATAGTTTCTATCATATGAACGGGCAGTCTGATTGTTCTGGATTTATCTGCAATGCCCCTTGTAATAGCCTGTTGAATCCACCAGGTAGCATAAGTACTGAATTTATAGCCACGTTTATAATCAAACTTCTCAGCAGCCCTTATTAGACCCAGATTACCTTCCTGTATAAGATCCAGAAAAGAGAGCCCCCTTCCGATGTATTTCTTTGCAATACTTACTACCAACCTGAGATTGGCTTTAACCAGTTTGTTTTTTGCGTCTTCACAGCCTTCATCGATTTTTTTTGCAAGCTCTATCTCTTCTTCTGTAGATAACAGAGGTATTCTGCCTATTTGCTGAAGATAAATTTTAACCGAATCATCGGCTACATCAGATTTTTTTATTTCTTCAAGCTCTTCTTCTTCTTCAAATATTTCTTCTTCAATATCATCTATGTCTATATCCTGCGCATGGGGGTCTTCCTGGTCAAATTCTTCAGCCAGTTCATCAATGATTTCCTGGGTTTCATCATCTATATCATCAGATATTTTCTTTTTAGATTTAACTTTAGTTTCTTCGTCTTTCATATTAGCCTCTGACGATGGTGATTTTCTCCTGGTGGTAGACATTATATTCTCCTGATTACAAATATATTGTTGAAATCAAACTTTTTTCTTTACATATATTGTGAAATCAAATTGGAAATATTTCCATAAATACTTGTAAAATCAATGAAGATCCTGAAATTTTAATTGTAAACAAACATTTATCAATAGCACGAGATTTCAATAATACTATTTTATAAAAAATAGCCTGAAATACAAACAAAAAATATTTTATAGCAAACGTAGAAGATAATTATATCAGGTTTAAATCAGTTTAGAAAAATTTTTTCATTGATTAAGAATTACAAAAACAGCAAAAAACCGGAACTTTTGCTTGCTACAAGTATGCATACCGACCTCAATTTCACTGGTTTAAAAGTTTATAGAGTTTAAAAATACTTCTGTGATAGCAAAATCGAACGTTAAAAAGTTTTTATAAGGAAAAGTTGATTTAGATACCAAAACCAATACATATGTATTAATATAAAATTAATTAGTTACCCTCTGTCTAATTACCTCATAAAGAATCATGCTGAGGGCATTGGCAACATTAAGAGAGCTTACCCTGCCATATTGAGGTATTTTAATGATAAAGTCACAATTTTCCTTTGCCAGCCTGGATATACCTTTTCCCTCTGAACCCATTACAATAGCTAAGGGTATTTTTAAATCAACTTCATAAACATGCTTTGCCAAAGGGTCGTTTTCAGCCCCTGCAATCCAGAAATTATTTTCTTTAAGGTATTTGATCGTGTTGACCATATTTTCTACACGCACAAGTGATATAAATTCTGTTGCCCCTGAACTGGCTTTACAGACAGTCCCGGTTACCTGAGCACCTCTTCTTTTAGTAATAACTACTCCATCAGCACCCAAAAATTCTGATGTTCTTATTATTGAGCCCATATTCTGAGGATCTTCCACATTATCAAGCAATATTAAAAGAGGTAAGTCTTTTTTATCAGCAAGGCCCTCAACCAGATCATCAATTTCAATATAATCAACCGGAGATACACTTGCTATAATACCCTGATGATTTACCTGAGTCTCAAACATTTTGTTAACTTTATCTTTTGAGATTTCTGTTACCGGTATTTTCTGGTTTCTGGCGAGTTTTAAAATCTTTTGAATACGAGCATCCCTGTTAGTTGTCGAAAGCAAAAAAATCTTATTGACCGGCCTGTCAGACTGGGTCAAAAGAGCTTCAACACTATTTTTTCCAAAAATAAATTCTTCTTTCATAAATTCTTCTTTTTATCTTTTTATTTATACCCTGATTATTATAAAATAATATTGATAAGAATGTTAAGAGAGTAAAAATGACAGAATACTTAATAGAACGGGTAAGATTTGCCCGTAATGCACTTACAGTCTCATTGAAAGAAGATTTAATTAATGCTGGTGAACCTGTTGTCAGGCCTTTAATAAAATTGCTGCCTGGCCTTAATAGCTATATTGTTACAGCTGATATTCTTGAGGTACTTGGAAAGATTGGCAATAAGGATGCTTTTAGAGCACTCTCAACCCTTCTTGAAGATGTACCCAGAGGTAACCTTCCTAAAAGACTAATATCTCAAAGCTGTATCAGGGGTCTTTCTCATATAGCAGACGAAAACAGCATAGCTGAAATTATTAAAGTGCTTTCATTTAGAGATTCAGAACTGCGATATTCTGCCATTGAATCCCTCTCTAAAATAGCTTCAATCAAACCGGATTACAAAAATAGAATCATTGAAGCTTTAAAAACAACCCACTATAATGAAACCTTTGAAAAACCGGGTACTTTGATAGAAGATACTCTGGAAAGACTCGGTCAATCAGTTCAAAGAAAGGCTAACTGGACAAATAAGCCTGTTAAACCTATGGTTATAGAACCAGAAAGCCCGTCGGTTCATATGCCTCCAATTATACAGCCTGTTAGACAAATTTTCCCGGAAGAAAAAAAGACCAGCATATCACCAATGTTCACTGAACACCAGCCAATACCTGTTCAAAGGGGTACTTATGATAACCCATATAGCTTCCTGACTGAAGATCAGCAAAAAGAAATACTTGAAAAGCTCTTAACTTCACCAGAAGAAGAAGAAAAACTCGATATAATAAACAATCTAGGCAACTCAGGTAATATTCAGATCATTGATGAACTCCTGACAGTCTTAAAGAGTTCTGATAACCAGAAAGTTAAGAATGCAGCACTTGATGCCATAATCAATCTGGCACCTAACGACCTGAAACTTCGTTTTCTAATACTTGAATACATTCTCGATAAGCGTGTTATTGGTCAAAAACCAGCAAAAGAGGCCCTTGCCAACGCATTAAGAGTAGCACAAATTGGCCTAAAAAGAGCAGACAATATGAATAAACCTATTGGCTCTTTTCTTTTTGTAGGTCCAACCGGAGTAGGAAAGACAGAGCTTGCCAAAGCCCTTGCTGAGGCACTTTTTGGCAGTGAATTACAGCTCATAAGAATTGATATGTCTGAATATACAGATATGGCAGATAAAAACAAACTCATTGGATCCCCTCCAGGCTACGCTGGTTGCGACGAAGGGGGCAGGCTAACTCAGGCTATACACAATAAACCACAAAGTGTTGTTTTATTTGACGAAATAGAAAAGGCACATAACGAAATTTTTAACCTCTTCCTACAGGTATTAGACGACGGAAGACTTACAGACTCAAAAGGAATTACTGTCAGCTTTAGAGATACCATAATTATTATGACATCTAATGTAGGCTCTGACGTTATCTTAGAAGGTATTAAACATAAAATGTCTGTCGATGAAACAAAAGAGCTTATTGAAGATGTCTTAAAAACACACTTTAAACCAGAATTTCTAAACAGATTAAACGATCATATTATATTTAAACCGCTTAACTCAGAAGAATTATTGCAGGTGCTTGACCTGAAACTTAAACCAACTGCAAATGGTCTGTATAGCAAGTATCATTTAACATTGGAAGTAACAGATACTGCTAAAAACTATATTATAGAAAATACAATGAAACAAGAATTTGGCTTTAGCCCCAGAGAACTGGCAAGAGTCATTGATGAAGAGATTATTCAGCACCTTTCAGAAAAACTTCTGGATATGGAAATAGCTGAAAGCTATCAGGGTAAATATGTTATACCTCGTGGCGGCAAAGTTATCGTTGACCTTATTGAAAATAAGCTCGTAATAAAAATTGAAAGTCAACTACACGAAGAGGTTAGCAAAACCAATGGATAATAAACGACTCTTCGGCGTAAGAGGCGCCACAACCGCAGATAAAAATAACCCTGAAGCCATCTATGAAGCAACTGTTGAAATGGTCAGCCAGCTTGTCAGTACCAATAAAATTGAACAGGAAGATATTGTACACGTTATTTTTACAGTATCACCAGATATAACAGCAGATTTTCCGGCAAAAGCTGCAAGACTGGGCCTCGGCTGGGATACAGTTCCTATGATCTGTGCCCAGGAAATTGATGTTCCTCTCGAAATAAAATTCTGCATAAGAATACTAATAACAACCTATTCCCGTTTAGCAAGAGACCAGATCAAGCATATATACCTTAAAGAAGCTTCAAAACTCCGACCTGATCTCAGTGTTAATAAAGCAAAAGATGTATAAAACCTATGAAAAGTTTTCTATAAGCTATAAAGGTCAATCAGGTAACCTTCCACCTGAAGCTACAATACCCGGTTTGTTTTTTCACAAAGCAGAAAAGCTTGCCAGTAAAAATTTTATAAGCTGTAAAGATAACAATAAGCTTGTATCATACTCCTGGCAGCAAATTTCAGATAACATAAAAACATACGCTCAAACCTTAAGCCTGTCAGGTATTCAAAAAAATGACCTGATAGCAATTATTTCAGAACATACTCCAGAGCATTTAAGCCTGATTTTAGCTATTCTGGCCTCAGGTGCTATATGCTGCCCATTGCACAACAATTTGTGTGCTAAACAAATAGACATACTCAACAAAACATATAACTACAGGACAATACTTTGCTCTGATCTTTTTTATGATAGCTATCTCAAGAATAATATTTCTGATGAGCTTCAAAATAAGCTAATAACCTTCAGCAGGATTATTAAAAATGCCAGTTATGAAGAATCTTTCAGCTTAAAAAAACAGTTACAATTTCTTAAGCCTGATGATATTGCTTATATTATGCTTTCTAGTGGCACAACTGGTTTGCAAAAAGGCATTCTTTTAACACATGATAACATTCTATCTAACATCAGGCAGCTATCCATTGCCTGGCCATTCATACAGGAGAACGATCAACTGGTTTCACACTTGCCACTAAGTCACAGTTATGGTGGTTTATCAGAGCTTTATCAGTCGATTTATCACGGTGCCAGTTATCATATGCATAACTATATATCACTGGAAATTCTTGTTGAAGATCTTATAGATATCCAGCCTGCAATTTTTCACACAGTACCCCGAATATGGGAAAAACTAATCGAGCATAAGAATACTCTAGAAGGCTTTTGCAATCTCAAGGCAGGCTTTTCTGCCGGTGCCCCGCTGGACAAAGAGGTCTTAAAATGCTTTTTAAACAGAGGTATTAAGATTTATCAGGGGTATGGCCTGACAGAAGCAAGCCCTTCAATAGCTATTGCATCTCCAGAAGAGGTCTTAAATTATAATAAATCAAGGGTATTGCCACTGGTCGATTTAAAAATTTCTGAAGAGTCTGAAATACTTGTTAAAGGTCCAAATGTCTCAGCAGGATATTTTAATACTGATATTGAACAGTGTAAATGCTATCAGTCAGGATATCTTAAAACCGGTGACCTTGGTATACTTCTGAAAGACAAAACATTAAGACTTACCGGTCGAAAAAATGACATTATTATTCTTTCTACAGGGAAAAAGATTCTACCTGATGCTATTGAAAAGGAGCTTTCCGGTCATCCTGCTATTAATTTTGCTTTTCTGACAGGTAACAACAAGTCATGGGCAGGGTGTATAATAATACCTGATAAGGATTATTGCGTGGACCTTGTTACTAAATATTCTGATAATTGTGATAATTTAAATGAATTATTAGACAATAATGCTATAATTAGAGAGTTTCAAAAAATCATTGATGACGTAAATATTTCTCTAGCAGCTCATGAGCAGGTTAAAAAATTTATACTTTCTTTTGACAGCCCATCTACTGAAGAATTTACACCTACATTTAAATTAAAAAGGAGAGTTTTCGAGGAAAACCGTAAAGACCTTATTCAAAAGCTTTATGGCTAACCTGCTTTATAGAAAGCTGAATCCAGCCTGGACTTTTCTTTTTTAAGCTCTTCAAGAACCCATTCTGGAACCAGATTTTTGCCCAGAGTATATTGTATAGCACCCCTGGGGCCGTGACAGTCAGACCCACCTGTTACTATAAGATCGAGTTCTTCTGCTATTGTTGATATATACTCTACAATAGCAGGAGAATGACTTTTATGATAAGCTTCCAGCCCTCTTAGACCATAATTCATGAGGTCTTTGACAAGGGTTTCCAAATTAACTATATCCCTGGGGTGAGCTATAACAGGTATTCCACCAGACTCATATATAGCTTCTACAGCTTCGTGGGGGCTTACAGTATTCCTTCTAATGTAGGTAGGTGCGTTATCATTGATATACTTAATATAGGCTTCCTGAATATTTCTTGCTGCACCTTTTTTATATATTGCTCTTGCTATGTGAGGTCTGCCAATACAGCCTCCTTCTATTATCTGTGAGGTTATTTCACTCATATCTATTTTAATTCTGGCTATTGAATTGAGTCTTTCAATTATTTTTTCGGCCTGATCAATTCTTGCTTTTTGCTGTTCACCAATTATTTCAAGAAAAAAGTCATTTTCGATATCCATATAATAGCCAAGCACGTGAACTTCAATATTTTCCCAGACGGTATTTATTTCTACCCCAGGAATAACTTCAACCTGTTTTCCTTCTGCTGCCATTTGAGCTGGTTTAATACCATTAATGTTGTCATGATCAGTGATTGAGATGACAGAAACTTCATCCTTGACACAAATATCAATGATTTCTTCGGGTGTAAGCATTCCGTCAGAATATTTGCTATGTATATGTAAGTCGAGTTTCAAAATAGAGTTTCCTCTCGGGGTTCATAAGTTTAGTTTACCCTCTTCGATAGCTTTCTTCAAATCTAAATCCTGTTTAACCCTTTGGATTGATTCAGGGATACCGTTATAAGGGTTAACTGTTAAGGTAACACCGTTAACAGTTGCTTTATCAACAGCAGGTATTTCATATCTCGATGGTAAGAGTGTTGTTAACCTGTTTAAAGAACTAGAAATGTCCATTCCTATAACACTTTCAGAGGCACCACAATACCCTGCATCGGTGATATAGGCCATTACATCATGCATAATTGTTTCATCTGACGTTTGAACGTGAGTATGTGTACCTAGCATTGCTGTAACACCAATTTTAGAAAGAAAATGTCCAAATGCTTTTTTTTCGGCAGTAGCTTCAGCGTGAAAATCAACTATAATAACAGGTGTTTCCATTTGCAGTCTGGTAATTTCTGGTTTAATAACCTCCCATGGAGAGTTATAGTGATCCATAAAAATCCTTCCCAGGATGCTAATAACAGCTACCTTATAGTTTTCACCTGAATAAATAAGAGATCCTTTACCAGATACGTTTTCAGGATAATTCAGTGGTCTTAAAAGTCTGTCAGCAGAGTCTATATAATTAAAAATTTCTTTTCTATCCCATATATGATTGCCTGATGTCAATATATCAATGCCAAAACTCAGAAGGTCGTGATAGTTTTTTTCTGTTAAACCAAAGCCGTGTGAGGCATTTTCACAATTTGCAATAACTAAATCAGGCTTATATCCAAGAAATTCATTTACATTTTGCAGAAAATACTTTACTGATATCCGTCCAGGTCTTCCTACTATATCTCCAAGAAATAATATTTTGATATTATCTTTCATTAATAACCTGCAGTCTTTTTATTTAGCAATTTCAGTAGTTCTGGTTTCTCTAACGACTGTCACACGTATTTGACCGGGGTAATCTAATTCGCCTTCAATTCTTGATGCAATATCTCTGGCTAATTTTGAAGATGCAACATCATCAAAAACAGTAGGTTGCACCAGAACACGAATTTCTCTACCGGCCTGAACAGCGAATGATCTTTTAATGCCTTCATAGCTAGTGGCTATTTCTTCAAGCTTTTGAAGACGTTTAATATAGATTTCAAGGGTATCTCTTCTTGCCCCGGGTCTTGCAGCACTCAGAGTATCAGCAATTTTTACAAGAACAGCTTCAACCGAGTTGGCAACAACGTCGTCGTGGTGTGCTTCAATAGCATTGATGACATGTTCATTTTCTCCACAGCGTCTTGCAAGTTCGACACCAAGTGTAATATGTGTTCCTTCCTGGCTCTGGTCAAGTGATTTGCCAAGATCATGCAGCAAACCAGCTCTTTTAGCAATTGTCACATTGGCTCCGATTTCAGCTGCAAGCATACCTGAAATATAACCTACCTCAATGGAATGTTTAAGAACATTTTGGCCATAGCTTGTCCTGTAGTAAAGGCGTCCCAGGGCTTTAACAATTTCTGGATGCAGATTCATAATACCCAGTTCAAAGGCTGCCCGTTCACCTTCTTCGTGCATCTTTTGGTTGACTTCCTGACTGGCTTTTTCAACCATTTCTTCAATACGTACAGGGTGAATTCGACCATCGCCAATAAGTTTTTCGAGTGCTATTTTTGCAATTTCTCTTCTTACGGGGTCAAAAGAAGATAAAACAACCGCTTCTGGAGTATCATCAATAATTAAATCGACACCAGTCAGTGTTTCAAGGGCCCTGATATTTCTGCCCTCACGGCCTATTATACGGCCTTTCATCTCATCATTAGGCAATGTAACTACAGCTACGGTAGATTCTGCTACCTGATCAATGGCACAGCGTTGCATTACTGTAGATAAGATTTCTTTTGATTTTTCCTGTGCAGTTTCTTTTGTTTTATTTTCATATTCTCTAATTAAGTGTGCTGATTCGAGTTTCAGTTCATCTTCAAGCTGATTAAGCAATATTTGTTTACCTTCTTCAGCTGTAATACCTGATATACGTTCGAGTTCATGCATTTGCTTTTCAATTAATTCTGCAAGATGGTCTTCTTTTTCGATGATAAGTTCTTCTTTTTCCTGTAAATTTCTTTCTTTTTGTTCAAGCTGGTGAAGTTTATTATCCAAACTGTCTTCTTTATTAGTTAAGCGACGTTCCAGCTTATTGAGTTCATTTTTTTTCTCTTTAAATTCGGATTCTAGTTCCTGTCTTTTTTGATGGAGCTGTTCTTTTAAGGCTATTTCTGCTTCTTTTTGTTTTAGTTTAGACTCTTCATTTAGCTCTTTAACTTTTTTATCATAATCATCCTGGAGTCTTTCAAGCTCTGCTGCCTTCAAAGTAGTACTTGCTTTAAGGTTAACAACGTATACAACAGCCCCAATTACAACTAGTATCAGTAGTCCAATAACAATATATAACGTGGTTTCCATTTATTTCTTTCTCTTCACATATATATATACACATACACTAATTATACAATAGATAAACAGAATAAAAACATCAGAAAACCCTTTATTATTTAGTTTTTTCTGATTTTTCTTCTTTAGAGATATTTGCCGCATCTGTATTATCTTTTGTTTTGCCTGCATCAAGAGATTTTCTCACAAGAGATTCAACCTCTGCAAGAATTTTAGGGTTTGCACACAGAAAATCTCTTACTCTTTCACGACCCTGACCAATTTTTTCATCATTAAAACTGTACCAGGAGCCTGATTTCTGAATAATATCCCTATCTACAGCAGCATCAAGAATAGACCCCTCTTTAGAGATGCCTTCACCGTATATAATATCGAATTCAGCAATTCTAAAAGGTGGAGCTACTTTATTTTTAACTATTTTTACTTTTACTCTATTTGCATATTCAACATTATCTTTTTTAAGTGTTTCAATTCTTCTTATATCCATACGGATACTGGAATAGAATTTTAAGGCATTTCCACCGGTTGTTGTCTCAGGATTACCATAAACGATGCCAATTTTCTGGCGCAGCTGATTAATAAAAATAACTGATGTACGGGTTTTTCCTACAATAGCAGTTAATTTTCTCAGTGCTTGACTCATCAAACGAGCCTGCAAGCCCATATGAGAATCACCCATTTCACCGTCTATTTCAGCTTTAGGTACCAGCGCAGCAACAGAATCTACTACAACTATGTCTATAGCTCCTGACCTGACAAGTTGTTCAACTATATCTAGAGCCTGCTCTCCTGTATCAGGTTGACTAACAAGTAGTTCATCAATTTTGACACCAAGCCTTGAAGCATATTCAGGATCCAGTGCATGTTCAGCGTCAACATAAGCTGCTATACCACCACGTTTTTGGGCTTCAGCTACTATATGTTGTGCAAGGGTAGTTTTACCGCTGCTTTCCGGCCCAAATATTTCAATTACACGGCCTTTAGGTACACCGCCTATACCTAAAGCAATATCTAGAGACAGTGCACCGGTTGGTATTGCTTCAACTGATGTTATTGCTTTGTCTCCAAGGCGCATTATTGAACCTTTTCCAAAATCTTTTTCGATGTTTTCCAAGGCTAATTCAAGCGCTTTTTGTCTTTCAGAATCTTTTGTTTCTGTCTTTTCTTTGACGACCATATTGCTTTCCTTATATTCTAATCTTTGACTAAAGTTTTTCTCAAATATTATATCTCAAATGTGGATGTATCGAGTAATAAATTTTTGTCATCTTGGTAATTTTCTTAAATTTATTATACTCATCATAAGTAAGTACACTTGATGTTCAGAATTAAGAAGGTTTTTGAAGATACGTAACAGGTTTATATTTCTTGTATCAATCAAACGATCAACTATATTTGTCATTATCACTGATAGCAGGTAAATAATATAAGCTATTACTTATAATAGCTATAATAATAAAGAATTTAGAAAAAAAAATTATCTCTATGATATATTCTATCGAAAAATTCTTTATTCAATGTTACTATTTTATTTCTAAGATAATCGTTTTACAACAATAATTATTCAAAAGAAATAAATTTATGCTTAAGTTCTTTTTATCGCAGCTTTTAAAACCGTCTGTTTCTTTTGTGCTTGTATTTATAATGTTTTTACCTGCATTAGCAGAGCCTGATGTTGATTTAATTTTTATGAAAAATCAATTAGAGTTGCACAGGGATAATTATAATAATGCTGATAACCTGCTTAAAGAAGGTATTATATGTGAAAAAGAGCTTGAAATACTTAAAGATAGATATTTAAAATATGAAGAAGCATATGAACTTTTATTAAAAGAAAAGGATAAAGATATTTATGATAAACCAATTAAGTATTTTAAGCCTGAAACCCAATCAAATGATACTGATTGCAAAATAAATGAGCTTGAAAATAACTATCAACAAATGTTAAAACTTTATAACGAAGGAATTATCTCAAAAAGTGAGCTCAATGAAGCTAAAATAGAATATCAGGTTACTTCTATTATTTCAGATGAAAAATATAGAACCTTTTCTAACAACCTTATCTTTGAAAGACTTGAAAACCCTTTTAATTTAGTAATCAAAACATCACTTAAATTTGTAACATCACTGTTTGGATACAGGATTCACCCTATAACAGGACTTTATAGCCTTCATGGAGGTATTGATATTGCAGTCCCTGAAGGAACTCCTGTTTATTCATATAACGATGGGCAAGTTAAAAGAAGCACATACGGAGAAAAAGCCGGTAACTTTGTTGAAATAAGTCATGGTAGTGGATACAGTAGCCTTTATCTGCACCTCAGTAAGTATGTTGTATCTCCCGGACAGTTTGTTAAGCAGGGAGAACTTATTGGATACGTAGGTTCAACCGGACTTTCTACAGGCAGCCACCTGCATTTTGAAATTAGAAAAGACAATAAGAGTATTGATATCAATTACCTGGTTAAATAATATCTTTTTAGCCAGTTAATGGAATAAATTTAAGCATAATAGTTATCAAAGCAAAATAAACAGCAATACCCAGTATATCTATACCTGTTGTAATAATAGGCCCGCTGGCAACTGCAGGATCCAGATTAACCCTTTTTAGAACAAAAGGAACCATTGTGCCGATTGCAGCCCCCAGGCAAATAGTAAGTAACAATGAAATACCGACTACTAATGCATATTCATACCTGTCAATAAATAAAAGGGCACCAAGAAAAACAAAGATACCAAAGATGAGACCTATGATAATACCTGCGTTAAACTCTCTAACAATGTATTTAAAGGCTTCTGATGAAGATACATGGCCTGTATAAAGTGCCCTGACAATTATTGTAACAGATTGTATCCCTGTATTGCCTCCCAGGCCAATGACTAATGGTAAAAATATCGCCATAATAGGTAAAGCGTCAATAGTTTTGTCAAACAACTTTCCTACTGCTACTGCCCCAAAGCCAGCAATCATAGTTAGAAAAAGCCATGGCAGCCTGGCCTGTATTTCTGTATTAAGCTTTCCTTTTAAAATCTCGTCTACATCAATATCTTCCTGAACATGAATACCTGAAGAATGATAAATATCTTCAGTTACTTCTTCTTCTATAACATCCTGAGCGTCATCCCAGGTTATAACACCCTTCAATTTTTTTTGATCATCTATAGCGGGAAGCAAAAGGAAGTCATATCTCTGCATTAGGTTTGCTACTTCTTCCTGATCATCATTAACATTAACGGTAATGACGTCAGTATTCATAATTTCTTCAATATTGATATAAGGAGGAGAAGTAATAAGTTCCCTCAGGCCAACAACGCCAACCAGTTCATCACTTCTGTTAACTACATAAAGGTAATAGAAAGAAATATTTTCAGCTCCTGCACGCATTCTAAGATATTGAATTGTTTGTTCTACAGTCATATCAGATATTAGCTTTAAAAACTCAGTGGTCATAATACCGCCAGCTGTGTTTTCAGGATATTTTAAGAGTTCCATCAGCTCTTCAGATTCTTTTGCAGGTAGCTTTTTAATAATCTTTTTAGCCTGTTCAACAGGTAATACGCCCAGCAAAAGGTCAACAACAGCGTCATTGGGCATCAATTCAAGAATTTCTAATACCTGGTCGAGAGACAGCTGAGAAAAAAGTTCTGTTTGAAGAGATACATCAAGTTCATCAAGCAGATCTCCAGCTGTTTCAACATCCAGTAGAGAAAAACAACGGGATCTTTCATCGGGTGATACCTCCTGAAAAACTTCAGCAAGATCAGCCGGGTGCAACTCATTTAGCTCCTGTCTTAGAGCAGGTTCATCACCCTCGCTTATGAGTTCTATAATACGCTCTATTTCTGGTATAATTTTCGACAATTTTCTTTACTCAATAAAAATGGCTGTATTTCTTTATATAATTAGGTTCTACAAAAGAAAACTTTTAAACCTGATTAAATCTAACTAAAAACAGTTATACCATTTTATATGAATAAACATATCATTCAAATATGTTATGAATAAGCCCTGAAAATAAATAAAAGAATGCCTTACAAGCCGGAATTTACCGGCAATTTTGGCTATTACACAATCAACAAAAGGGCTGGCAACAAATGTATTTGATTCACACAGAATGTAACAATTTGCTTAAGCTTTAACTTTTTATTAGCATATAAACAGGTTCAGGTGTTTTTATAAAATATCGAAACTTAAGCAAAAGGTGGTATTATGTCCTCAAATATGTTTATTACAGGTTTAAAGTATGGCGGTGTCTTTCTTGGTGGCTTGATGGCCGGTGGTATGATAATGAAAAAAGCCATTGAAAACGCTATGAAAAAGAACTATGATTCACTTATGGGCCAGATGGATCCTAACGCAATGCAGGCAATGATGCAACAATTGCAGGGTGGTGGTGCACTTCAAGGAACCGGGTATGCCCCTCAGGCAGGAAATATGAATGGTTTCGATGTAACCCTCGGGCAACCGGGTGTTATGCCGGGAAATGTTCATGCTCCGCAGGTTCAAAACTCAATGGCTATGCCAAAAGTTCAGGTTAACAGATCACCTATTCAACCTTTAAATCTCACAGCAGGTCAGTTAACAGGCGGCGGAGGTCTCAGAGTTTAGCCGTTTTTTTCAGGGTAAAACTCTTCTTCTGTATGACCTGTAACATCAAGCTGGGCAACAGCTGTTAGAATGACTATTATTGCTACAACAACAAAGGCTTCAGCCCTTGCAGCTCTTGATGCCAGGTTACCCAGGTCAATAAGGTTCTGGTTTAAAATAAGCATAATACCCATAAGGCCGGCCAGAGATAACATAGCATTAGAAATTACTTTTATATCCTTATTGTCAAAAATATTTCCAAGTATCTTGCCACCTATGTTTGCAACTAGTGCGGAAACTGAAAGACCGAGTATCATTGCACCCGACGCTTCTGTATGAATAAGGTAGTTTGACATAAGTGGAGTAATTAGACCAAATACACCTATGATAAGGAAATTATAGCCCCAGAATTTGTGTTTATAGGCTGCTGTAAAACCAAGAATCATAAACGGAATAAGCAAACCTATTATTAATCCAACATAAACATAGGGATGATTCAGGTTAAGTCCTGTTACATTGAGGGTTGTTTGCTCAATGAAAACATGAACAATTGCTTTGACTGAATAAAACATTGCTGCAATTGCAGGCCAGTTAAGGGTTTTTTCTGCATTAATAGAAGAAGTTGCTGAACAACAAAGGCTAACAAGTATTAATCCCCAAATACCAAAAAGTCTTGTAACTATAAAACCAGCAACAAGTATTAACCCCAGCCCCATGAAGGCTTCCAGTGTATATGATTTTGCATCTTCAGATTTTTTAAGGTTAATAACTTCAAGTATCTGTGCAAAAACAAAACCACCTGCTAGTAAATAAATTATTTTCGGATCAAGAGTAAGGTAATTATTTAAAAGCCATATAAGAAGAACAGTTATAATTAGTGCAGCCTGCCTTTTATTGCCATGTTTATCTTCTCCTAGCAGGTTGATGGCAAAGCTATAGGCAAAAGCAATAAGAGTAACTACAATCAATGTAAGGATATTCTGACTAACAAGTTTTTCAGATGGTAGAATAGTGTGCATCCAGGTTATGCCGGCATAAACAGGTAAAATAATTGCCGCTGAAACCAGAGCATTTCCAAGGTATTTTTCTGCCCTTAAGAGTCTCAGGTTAACACCTACAAGCATACCAACTGTGAAAAGACCAAGTATATATAACATATCGTCAGAAAAATACTTGTATATAAAGAGGAATGGGAGAAAACTTAACAACCCCATGGCTGTTTCAGCTTTTGGAGTAAAGGTTTGTATCAGAAGAGACATTATCAATCCTGTTGCGAAGGGTATCAGGATCAGCATCCATGTTTTATCTACGCTAAATAACTGAAGAGCCACCCAAAAAAAGAGTCCTGTCATCATAGTCAGAGGTATTGCTTTAACAGGAACCGTAAACTTTGTTTCCTTGTGATGCAAACCAATGTGGGCAATCATCAAAACTATTGTAGTTATTAAGACTAACGCCCATCCTGTATAATAAACATCTTGCATTTTGTATTCCTCTTTCAACCCTAAACTTCTGTTCATTTTATCTCAAATGACCGTATATACAAAATGGGCAACTATTTGTAGACCAGGCAAAATGATAGCAACAGCAACTGTTTTGATTTAAGAAATTGATTTTATACTGTACTGTCAGACTTTTATATGTTGTTAATAGAGGTTCATACACAACTATAATGAAAACGTTAAAAACTTAGACCAAAATACCTACAAAAACTATGAGGAACCATTCATTTTAACCAGACAAAAACAATATAAACTTTTTTATAGAAACAGGTTAAACAAAAATCTTTTCTCCAGGGGATATCACACTTCGCATAAATCATTAATGCCTTTCAGGCTTACTTTTTCATGCTTTAAAATACAGGAGGCAAGTTTCTATGGGTCTAGCAGCATCACAGGCACGTTTTTTAATGCTTACAGCAAGAAAATCAGACCTTGAAATGCAGGGACAGGGTATAAACCAAAAAAGACTGGGGCTGGCCAATAACGTAATGGGCCTGATGAACCTGATGCAATACACAGGACTCATCAACAATCCTGAAAGTGGGCCTGCTCAAGCACTTCAGGAGCAGATTAATAGCCTTCAACAAAGAGATAAAATACTGGAACTTGATCTGAGACGTGTAGATACCCAGCAACAAGCCGTACAAACAGAAATCTCAGCAGTGCAGAAAGTAATAGATAAAAATATTGATATGTCCTTCAAAACATTTGCCTGATAAGGATAAATCTCTTCTAACGTCATAAATAATCTTAACCTTCCTAATCAATAGCCCTTAAACAGGGCTTTTTTTTATTTTTGAGATTTTTCAGCAACAAAAAAAAATATTGTTGACTGTAGTATAATTTATTCAAAACAGGTTTACTTTTTTAAAGATCAATGCATAACTTAAATTTTTTTCGATTTTCAAAAAAATTAAATTTAAAATATGGGTTGAATGAGCAGGCATAGCCTGTGAGTGAAGCCCCATGCCTTCCTTTAGGGTGGGCGGGATCTGGGTTTTAAAATCGAAAACAAGAAAATCTATCATAATGTTTATGCATCAGTCTTTTTTAGAAACGAAGGTGCTTAATGGAAAAAATTTTGCTGGCCTGGAGCGGCGGTAAGGATAGTGCATTAGCACTCTATGAAATATTAAAAACAAATAACTATAAAGTAATTGCCCTCCTTACAACTGTCACAGAAGAATATAACAGAATTAGTATGCATGGCATACGGGAAGAACTTCTCTGGGAACAGTCTTATTCAATCGATTTACCACTTGAAAAAGTCTCTCTACAACCTGATTGCTCCAATGAAATTTATGAAAAACAAATTGAAAAAGTTCTCTTAAAGTACATTGAAAAAGGCATTACTGGCGTTGCTTTTGGAGACATTTTTCTTGAAGAAGTCAGAAAATATAGAGAAAACCAGCTTAAAAGAGTAAATTTAAAGCCCATTTTTCCATTATGGGGTAAAAAAAGCCATAATGTCTCAAAAGAATTCATCAACAATGGCTTTAAAGCCATATTAAGTTGTGTTGATACTGAAATGCTTGCCCCTGAATATTCAGGAAGACTTTACGATGAAAGCCTTCTTAATGATTTCCCAGACCATATTGATTGCTGCGGCGAAAATGGAGAGTTTCATTCATTTGTTTTTGACGGCCCTATTTTCAGATACCCTGTACAATATTCTATAGGAGAAAAAGTATTAAGAGATAACCGGTTTTATTATACCGATTTTATACCAGAAAAAGAAAAAACCTGTCTCCCTCAAGGATAACAAGCAAGCTATTTAAGGAAAAACATCCTTTATAATCTTTTGATTTATTCTATTGATATAAATAAAAGAATTAAAAACAACTTTACAGAGGCTAGAAATAACCTCCATTACACTCTCAACAGTATAAATAACCTGAATTAAGAATTATCAAGGTGTTTTAAAAGATCGTATTTAACTTATCCAAGAGAAAAATGCCACTGGCCGGATTCGAACTGGCAACCTTCCGCTTACAAGGCGGGTGCACTACCGTTGTGCTACAGTGGCATTTCCTGTAAAAATAGTATAGCATAACCTGCGTTTTCAAAATAAAGATATCAAGCCAAGAATTTAAAAGTTTGTTACAACAATACAAACATTTAAATCAAACATAAACAGCCTTAACAGAGTTTAAATAACGAATATACCTGTAATATATGATCAAAGATCCGTTTTCAGTTGAATGGAAAAAAGTATTTAAAATGTTATTTAAGTGTACTAAATACACTTAAATCTGTGTTTTTATTCCAATTTATAATGTTTTCTGAACGTTTCAAATCTTAAAGAAGTCATCTATTCGCTGTTTTGCTTTGCTATAATGAGATGAATAAAGGACAACTTACTGATAAGAGCGGTTATTTTGTAAAGAAAAATTTTAATGCCTGTAAAAAATTATTATCAAATACTTCAAATTATGCCTGATGCCTCAACAGAGGTAATTAATAGTGCCTATAAAGCCCTGGCGGACAAGTATCATCCTGATTCGCCTGAAGGTGATGCTATGTTGTACAACAAAATAAAAGAAGCTTATGAGATACTTATTAATCCAGAGAAGAGGCAGGAGTATGATAAATCACTCAATACACTTGCTAACATTGATTTACCTCCTGTATATCCTGAGTATAAGCCTTCTAAAATGACCATTCAAAACTTTATTAATATGCTTTATGAGCAAATTACTTTTGAGAGTGTAAACCATAATCCGGCTAAATCAAGAGTATATCAGGAAATATACGATGAAGTAATAAAGAAAAGGTCTACAATAGCAAATTCTGATGCTATTAATAACCCTGTATGGAAAATATTAAAGACATATGAGCCCTACCTTGCCCCGGATGAATTAAATAATCTTAAGTTAATGGTATCAAGGGTGTTTGATATACCTGAAAAAGAGGCTCAAAAGATTTATGGCAGAGTAGAAATAGCTGATATACCTTATAATAAAATAATTACGTTTACATTAATAATATTTGTTGCAGCTATATTTGGAATTGTAGGTGGATACCTTTACTTAAATAAAGATTCTAAAAGCCTTTTTAACCCTTATTTTGCTGGTATGAGCAATAATGATGAATCAGGGACAAAATTAAATATACCTGAAGAAAACAGCGTCTATCAGGCAAAGATTTTTGACCTTGGTATACCTGTTAATCTGAGGTCTGCTCCAACAACAGAGTGGGATAATGTTGTCAGTAAACTATCTCAGGGTACGACAGTCAATGTAATCAAACATCAACCTAATGGCTGGTATTATATTTCATCAGGAGAAAACGAAGGTTATATCTATGGTGGGCTGCTTGAAAAGAATGAATACCCTGACTCATTCCCTATTGCAGAAATAAAAGCACCGGAAATAAAAGTATATGATAAGAATCATAAAGTTGTCAAAGTTCTAAAAGCACCCGAGAGATACGTTGTTTTTTATCACGATAATGAAATGTTTTATGTTAAAAGCGAAAAAGGAAATTTATTTGGTATAGAAAAGGCTTTTGTAACACTTGAAAACCCTCAAAAAACTTTTATAACTTATATAGAGGAACATATAAAAGACCAGATTGAGTTTTCAGCAGTAACAGCAGAACAGGTCATAGTTGAAGATAGTTCAATGCCAGAAGATAAAACTGAAATAGATGATACAGATGTCTATTTGCCTCATGAAAACCAGGAAATCAGTCCAGAACATACTAAAATACCTGATAATAATAATTTATCATCTGAAGAGACGCTGCCTCCTGTTATTTTTCCGGGGCAAAGAGAGACATCATTTAAAAGTATTCAAGAATATACTGACTACATTAAAAATGATGTCCTCAATAACTGGACTGTACCTCAAGAATTGCCAGATTACAGCTCAATCGTTGTATTTAGAGTCGCACGTGATGGCAGACTGCTTAACCTGAAGCTGATAAAGAGTTCCGGAAATAAAACAGTTGATAATGCTTCTATTAGAGCAATTAATGATTCAGCGCCTTTTAAACCATTGCCAGAAAACTATACCAATGACTACGTAGATATAAAGTTCAATTTTGATGAACGATAAAACAATTTAATTACGATAAAAGGCCTGAATTCAGAAAGTTTACACAATTATTAAAAAACCCTTTATTATTTAAGCAAAATCAGATAATATGAATTCTAAACCAAACAATTAAATTGACAATTTAACTATTAGTCCCTGCATATTAAAGACCTGAAAAATTTGCACGGTATAACAAAAGAATAAGTAGCACTTTAAATTATGAATACTCAGACAAACAAACGATTATTGATTTTACCATTTATTACAGGCAGAAATGGCAATGCTGCTCTGGATATTGAGCATCTAATTATTCAGGGTATAGAATACAAACTGTTTCCTGTTAACAATATTAAGATTATTGATGTTAAGCAAAAACAAATTGATACACCTATTAAACCGATTGATAATACTTATAGTCTTTCTGCAATAAGATTGCTGGCTGATCGCTATAGCGCACACTATGCTATTGTCGGGAAATTTGACACAGATGAATCTGGTTTTGCCTCCAAGGTATTCATTGACCTGTATAACATTATTAATTTTGAAGTTATAGCAAACTGGGAAAGCGCCGCAGACTGCTTTACATATATGACAGAAGTAGATTACACAATTAATGTTACCCTTTTTAACCAGTTTTTGAGCCTTAATGCCAATAATATTATTGAGAATATCAATATTGAAATAGATTATGTTATTAAACAGTATCTGGATGAGCCATTATTTAAGGATATTGAAGCTTATAAAGCTCTGGTTCACTTTAAGAAACAAGCAAGTACGCATTCTGAAAAGCTAGGATATCTGAATTCAGCCTCAAAACTTGAACCTGAACTTGAATTTCCTTATATGGAAATGGGAAAAATAATGAAAAATAAGCGAAATTATGAAGAAGCAACAAAATATTATCAACTGGCTATAGAAAACTCTTCTTCTGATGCGCTTATCTCATATTATCTATCGGAAATAGGCTCTTGCTGTGCTCTTAAAGAAAACTATTCAGAGGCCATAACCTACTGGGAAAAAGCTATCAATCACTATCCCAGTTATATAAACCCTTATATGAACATAGCACTGGCATATGAAGAGCAGGATAACCTTGAAAAAGCTGAAGAATGCTTTTTAGAAATACAACAACTATCACCTTCAGACCCCAGAACCTATTTCAGTCTTGCCAGAATATACAGCAAAAAAGATAACTGGATGGGTGCTATTGAGCAATATAATACAATGATTAAATTTCAGCCTAATGATGCCTGGAGTCACTCAAATATTGCCAATTGCTATCTTCAACTAGGAAAAAATAAAGATGCTAAAGGCTTTTTCTATAAAGCAATGGAGCTAGACCCCGATGGAGAAGCAGGAAACTATGCCAGTCAGGTCGTAAAAGCCTTGGAAGAAGCCAGTAAAAAAGACTGGTGGAAGTTCTGGCAGCGATAAATAAAGTTTTATATAAATATAAATAGTATAAGCCTTAAAGGTTATAATTTTTCACGTCTACAAAACAATAAAAACGTTCAAGGGGTACAGTTTAAAATGATGAAACACAATAATGCTTTTAAAACAAACTATTTGGAGCCAGAAAAACCTGAAAAATTTGACTTTAAAGATATTATTTATACAAAAAAAGACTGGATAGCAACAATAACAATTAATAGACCTGAAGCATATAATGCTTATACCCTGAACACACTAAATGAAATGATTTTAGCCTTTCAGGATGCCAGCATTGATGATGGTGTTGCTGTCGTTATATTAACAGGAGCAGGCAAAAAAGCATTCTGTACTGGCGGTGATGTAAAGGAATACGCAGATAATTTTCTTAAAAAACCCCGTAATTTCTGGAAGTGGATGAATGTATATATAAACTGTCATAACATATTAAGAAATGCAGGAAAACCAACTATCGCAAGGTTAAACGGTATGGTCGTTGGTGGGGGAAATGAGTTTAATATGTCCTGTGATCTAGCTATTGCAGCAGATCATGTTGAAATATTTCAGGTAGGTACACGTGTTGGCTCTGTCGCTGCCGGTGGTGCTACACAATTCCTGCCTATTCTGGTCGGAGATAGAAGGGCACGTGAAATATTATTGTTAAATGAACCCTTAAAAGCTGATAAAGCTCTTGAATGGGGGCTTATTAACAGAGTGGTTCCTTATGATGAGCTTGATAAAGAAGTTGATACAATGTGCCAGAAACTTATACACAAATTTCCTGAGTGTACACGTTATACAAGACAACAACTAAACTTCTGGAAAGACTTTAGCTGGAATATGACCATTGGCCACGCACAGGAATGGCTGAGTTTGCACTTTGGATCCCTGGAAACCTATGAGGGTATGAGCTCTTTTGTCAACAAAAGAGAAACAGATTATCTAAAGGTTAGAGAAAAAGCCAGAAATGGCTTTGCTTCTGAAATGCTCTGGGGACCAAATACAATAACCTGTAAGAATTGTAATACTGAAGGCATACCGGAAAACTTTGAATATTGCGGCATATGTGGCTCAAAACTGGAGACCAATCTCTAATGAAAAACAGAACAGCTATCATTACCGGTGGAGCCGGTGATATTGGAGGTTCAATAGCTTTTATACTGGCTGATGCAGGCTATAAAGTAACTATTATTGATATTGATGCAGAAAAGCTTGAACAAAAGAAAAAAAATGCATCCAAAAATGGATATCTTATAGATACCATCGAAAGTGATGTTGTTAACTATGAAAAAGCTGCTGAAAATATAAGCTTTATCAGACAGTATACCGGTAGACCTTATGCTCTTATTAACTGTGCAGGTATTATTAAAGATTCAACCATTTACAATATGCCATTAGAAGACTTTGACAGAGTTATAGAGGTTAACCTTAAAGGAACATTTAATTATATTAAAGCTATAACCCCTGTTTTTAGAGAATATAAACAGGGTAAAATAGTTAATATTACCTCTATAAATGCATTTCGGGGTAAATTAGGGCAGGCAAACTATACAGCATCAAAAGCAGGTATAATAGGACTTACAAAGACAGCAGCCATTGAACTGGGCAAATATAACATTAACGTTAATGCTATTGCCCCGGGAATGATTAAAACTTCAATGACAGAGAAACTCCCGGACAATATTATTCAAAAAGCAATAGATGAAACAATACTTAAAAGACAAGGTACACCTGAAGATGTAGCAGAACTGGTTAATTTTCTTATATCAGAAAAAGCAAAACATATTACAGGACAGGTTATAAGAATTGATGGCGGTCAATATCTTTAAATATCAAGCAAATTTAGGTATTCAGAATAAACCATCTCAGCAATATTACTAACAGTAAACCTTTCAACCTGGTTCTTACAGTTATTTCTGTCAATAGATTTTATACTATTTATATAATCAGGTTTTATATTTTTAATACTATGTGGATCTATAACAATCCCTGTGTTAGTTGCACTGATAAACTCTGAAACCCCTTTTAATGAAGGGCTCACAATAACTGGCAAGCCGGCATAAAGATATTCAGCAAATTTTGTTGGCATAGCGACCTCATTCACCAGGGATTCTCTCCTGAGAAGTAAACCTGCATTACAATTTGATAGATATGAAAACATTTCAGGGGGGTCTGCACCTATAAATTGTACTCTGTGTATGAGATTTATGGCTTTCAGTTTAGATTTTATTCTTTCAACAGGAGATTTAGTAAGAATTAATAAGGCAGCTTCTGGCATAATTTTTGATATTTGAGAGAAAAATTCTACTATAAGATTTTCTGATGAATATCTGGCAGATAAATTGCCTGAATAAACAAATATGAAATCAGTTTCTTTGAATATTAATTCTTTAAGATCTTTATTTGTTGTCTCTTCAGATACAGCATAATCAGGATTAAAGCAACAGGGAATATATCTCAGTTTTGCCTTTTTATCAATTTTTTTATAGTGATCTATAAAGGGCTGAGAAACACATGAAATCAGGTCTGATTGCTGAAGAAGATACTTTTCATTTTGTTTCCAAAGAATATACCTGAACCATCCGGATAAAGGATCACTTCTTTCCATTACCTGCTCTGGATAAACCCCTCTAGGGGCAAATAAAACCCTGTAAGAAAATTTGAACTTTTGGCGTACTTTTAATGATACATACCCGGCAGGATACACCCGTGCATGCACTATATCTGGCTGATAAGACTCAATAATTTCTTTTAACTTGCTTTCTGCAAAACTCCATCGGGAATTAATTATACCTGATTTCACTGTATGATAGATGAATTGAACATTGCATTTTCTTAATTCTTCTTTCAGCAATGAAATTTGCGTTTCATCAGGTCTATAAAACTTTTCATCAACGAGAGCTAGCCAGGTTATAGAAATATTATAGTGTTTTTTACCAAGTATTTTAAGAAGGTTAATAACCTGATTTCTCATTACTCCAAGGGTTTCAGGTGCAAATGGGTTTTCAATAAACGTAAAATAAAGTACTTTCATTTTTCGACAGGCATTTTTTTAAGCTATACAATTATATTTTACTATAATATTTAATCACAGATCTTCACCTGATTTTTACTATGAAAATCGTAAAATCTTTTCATCTATATCATCTCCTTTACCCTCCATCAAAGTGGGAAAGATGGGTGGCAGGTTCGCTTGCTGCTTCGTGGCTATGCTTACCCTTTCTATTTTATAAACATATTTTTTTAGAAATTTTACCCTCTCTTTTTTATCAAAAAAATTAAAAAGATAATAAAAGACTTAAAGTTTCATGTATAATGCTTACAAGTATGCTCTAAATAGTTGATTTCTTTCTTTAGAAATTTAAACTATAGTTAATTATAAAACATTGTTTAACTATGAGGTAAGCATAATGTTTAAAATTAAAAGCCGCATTTTACAATTTTTGCTAACAATTCTATGCTTAACAGCATTTAATGTAGGCTCATTGCAGGCACAAACAACCATAACACCAAACCCATCGTTTACTAGTGTAACGAATCCTGCAGCCGGAGTGTATAACATTCAGGCCACAGGTGCATCTATACCAGTTGGAAGCAGTCAGACAGCTATAATGAACAGGTATTCACAATTTACAGTTGGGCCAAATGATACTGCCAATGTTCTTTTAAATGGTGCAAACACCTCTATAAATATTGTTGATGGCCCGATATCATCCAGTATTGCTGGAACAATTAACAGCAGGGTAGGAGGTGCAGGCAGTTCTATTGGTGGAAACTTCATTTTTGTAAACCCTAACGGTATTATGGTTATGCCGGGCGGTTCTATTAATGCAGGATCCATTTTGCTTACCACATCCAGTCATACAATGTTTCCCCTTAATTCAGGAACATACTCTTATGCAGATCTAAATGATGCAAGCCATGTATCCAGATTAGTATCTCAAGGCATAAACCCGGAAGGTATTTTTAGATTTACAGACCCTCAATCAGGCATTTCTATAGGAGGTTTTCTGACTACTGTAGGCTCAAACCAGTTTATTGCTAATGAGAGCGGTGTTTTTATGTTTGGGCAATACATAAGTATTGGTTCTTCAGGTATTATAAGTGTTCCAGAAGGTGATAGCGTAGCTGGTTTTACCGGTAAAGAACTCGACTGGAACAGCAGGACAGGCGAAGTTAATAATAAAACACCTCTTCCTGCTGGCACATCAAGTGCAGTCTGGATGGATGGCACAATAAATGCCCCGTCAGGTACTGTTTTATTTGAAGCCTATACAGAAGATATTTTTACTAATATGATAAATTTAACAGGGGTCATTAATGCCAGTGCTATTAGTCGTGGGGCAGATGCCGGATCAGTTACTCTTGTTACAAAACAAAGCGGTGGCTCTATAGATTTCGATGGTGGAAGCGGAAATGGTAATATTTTAGCTGATAGTGTTGGTAGTGGCGCAGCTGGCACTGTTGATATTACAACTTCCAGCTTTAGAATCTTTAATGGCGGTTATGTCAGTGCTATAAATGGCAGTGGAAGTGATGCCGGGGGTAATTTTTACCTGACATTACAACCTTCATCTGGCCGGGTTACTGTTGAAAGCTCTGGTACAGTTGATCCTGATAGTCTTGAATATATTTTTCTGGCTGATACTGTGTTAAACCCGAATGCAAGAGGTAACTTATATCTTGCCTCTGCCGGTGGTGTGCCCGGCATTGAATTTAATGATAGCGTAGACTTCAATAACGGAACAAACCTGTTTGTTAATGCCTCTGAAGGCGATGTTTGTTTTAATGCTCTTGTTCGTGTTAATGGTGATGCTAGAGTTGTAGGGGATACCATCAATGTTAATGGCTCTCTTCAAACACTCAGCAGTGATATTATTTTATTATCAAGAGATGGTATAATCAATATAAGTAGTTCTGGTAACCTTATAAGCAGTAGTGACGGTATTATTGCCCTGCTCAGATATGGTTCAAACGGTGGATTAACAATCACATCTTCCGGTGTAATTAGTGCTGGCCAGGGACACAATAATCTTTATATAGGAAATTACTCTGATATCAACTTTACTAATGGCGATATTGTTCTCAGTGGGAGCACTTTTGGTAATCATGCAGGTACATACAAACACAATGAAACCATTTCCATTAATACATCTCAAACACCTCACCTGTTAGCAAATGAGATGGTTATAAATAACGACACGCCTGAACCACACCCGGATCCGGATCCTGATCCACATCCAGACCCGGATAGTGACGTAAAAGAAGAAGCTAAAACAGATATTCAGGGTGCTGCAAATGACCTTGAAAATTATGAAATCGTCTGGGATAGCTATAATAAAACCCTTAAGCTTATTAAAAGCATTGAAGAAGACCCTGATTTAGCAGATATTACAGCTGAAGAGCTTGAAGCACTGGCAGAAATCATAAGTTATTTATATGAAGACTCTATTACGGATCTTATATCACTCTTTGATGTATGTTCTGGAGGCAGCTGTAATGCCTATTTAGAAGATTCAACCGGCTCAATGATAGTTGAAACACTGTTTAACGGATACCCCAGTGAAGTTGAATATGAAGCAGATGAATATGGACTTTTATATGTTTTAAATACAGAATATCACCCTTCAGGGCTTGTTGGCTTTTTAACAACTATAGATCACATTGAAAATCTGTCAACAAGTACATCCAGTGGGGCAAATAACCTGCTTCATTATAAACATCCTCCGACAGACACAAGAATTGACCAGCTTAAAGTTCAATTAGACAAATCAAACGCCAGTGAAAAAGAAAGCAAGGTAACAAATAAGCGCCGTTATAAAGCTTTACAGAATATATTAAACTAAATTTGCAGGTTTAAACACATTCACGTTAAAGAGAGGGCATAGTTATTGCCCTCTCAACGTTTTAAAAAGGTTCTGTTTTCTAGCTACATTTAGAATATCCGCAGGCCGGACAAACAACACAGCCTTCAGCAAATTCAAGCATTGCTGAACAGTCCGGGCATTCAGGGCATAAACCAAGATCTGCTATTGAAGAACCCATAGTAGATATATTTTTAACCATACTTTTCTGTTTATCACTTGAGTTTTTCTCTTCCTGCTCTAATTGATTACCTTGTAAAAGGTTTCTTGATAGAACTTTAGCTATTGCATCAGAGCATGAAAGTGTTACTCCTCCGGCACCAAAAGTTGGAGATGGGCATCTAATACCTTTTAACTGGTCAATAATATGCTCAATAGAGATCCCACCTCTGAGTGCAAGTGAAATAAGTCTGCCGACAGCTTCTGCCTGAGAAGCAGAGCAGCCACCAGATTTACCCATTCTAGCAAAGACTTCACAGAGGCCTTTTTCATCTCTATTAATTGTAACAAACAATGCACCACAACCAGTACCAATCTTATCAGTAATACCTTCAGTTAGCATTGGTCTTTTTCGTGGTTCAACGGTTCCGGGTTCAGGTATAATAGAGCCATCTATGGTTAGTTTTTGTTCCTGATCTTTTTTGACTTTGTCGATGTTCATAGGTTGAAAAACCCGACTGCCATCTCTATAGACAGTAATACCTTTCAGGCCCAGCTTATAGGCTAGTTGATAGGTTACCTTAATGTCTTCGACGCTGGCATCGTGGTTGAAGTTAACGGTTTTAGAAACAGCATTATCGGTATGATCTTGAAAAGCTGCCTGCATTCTAACATGCCATTCAGGGGTAATGTCATGGGCAGTTACAAAAACTTTTTTAACTTCTTCAGGAATCTCATCAATTCCTTTTAATGTGCCTTTTCTGGCAATTCTTTTCATCAATTCTTCTGAATAGATGTTTTTCTCTTTACAAATTTGCTCAAACTGCCTGTTAACCTCGATCAGCTCAGTATTATCCATAATATTTCTAATGAATGAGATGGCAAAGAGTGGTTCTACTCCACCAGAGGCACTGCTAATGATACTTATTGTACCTGTTGGTGCAATGCAGGTAGTTGTAGCATTTCTGATTCCACAGGATTGTATTCTTTCATCCAGTTCTTTCCACATTTCATCAGTAACTATACCGGCAGAAGTGCCTTTATATTTAGAATATAAGTATGTTCCACTATCATAAACACTGCCTTCATAGTTAGGAAATGGTCCTCTATCAGCTGCAAGATTAATAGATTCTTGTTTTGAGATATAATTAATAAACTCCATTACCTGTCTTGCAAGGTTAACACCTTCATCGCTATTGTAAGATAAGCCCATAGCAATTAACATATCGGCCCAGCCCATTACTCCGAGGCCAATTTTGCGGTTAGTCTGCACCATTTCTTTAATTTTATCAAGTGGAAAGTTATTTACCGAAATTACGTTATCAAGAAAGTGTGTTGCTATGCGTGTTGTATGTGCGAGTTTTTCCCAGTCAATTGATGGCTGGTTAGTTTCATCATGTTTAACCATTACACCAAGATTGATTGAACCCAGGTTACAGGCTTCAAAAGGTAAAAGTGGCACTTCTCCACAGGGATTTGTAGATTCAATTTCCCCAAGAGCAGGTGTTGGGTTGTCTTTGTTTACTCTATCCAAAAAAACAACACCGGGTTCGCCATTGCTCCAGGCATGGTTTGCTATAATATCAAAGACTTCTCTGGCTTTTAACTGTTTAACAACCTGTTTTGTTCTGGGATGAACAAGATCATAGTTTTCATCGTTGATAACGGCTTCCATAAACTTGTTTGTAACCCCAACAGAAATGTTAAAGTTTGTCAGTTTTGATAAATCAGATTTACAGTTAATAAAATCTATAATATCAGGATGATCAACTCTCAGAATAGCCATATTGGCCCCTCTTCTGGTGCCACCCTGTTTAACTGCTTCGGTTGCAGAGTTAAATACTTCCATAAATGAAATCGGCCCGGATGAAACACCCATTGTAGTTCTTACAATATCATTTTTGGGTCTTAGTTTAGAGAAAGAAAAACCTGTTCCACCGCCACTTTTGTGAATAAGAGCCGTATTTTTTACTGCTTCAAAGATGGCGTCAAGAGAATCTTCGACCGGCAACACAAAGCAGGCTGATAGCTGGCCGAGTTCACGTCCTGCATTCATTAGAGTCGGGCTATTAGGCATAAATTGCAGAGAGGTCATCACTTCATAAAACTGTTCTGCTGTTCTATCTATTTGTGATTGATCCTTATTATGTATTCTATCAGCTTCTGCAATGCTGCTTGCAACCCTCCAGAACATCTCTGAAGGAGTTTCTACAGGATTTCCGTCTTCATCCCTTCTTAAATATCTTCTTGCCAGAACGGCTTTAGCATTTTCTGTTAATGATAATTCTTTATTAATTCTGGTTAACACTGCCGTTTATCTCCCCTATAAACAACTATGGTCATTAAAATCAAAAGCAGACGAATCTAGTTTTGAGATTATATAATACAACAAGCATGATAATTGTTACATATGTAGACTTCTAGTTTATAGTGTTATTTTTTGTAAAAAAATCTTTCAAGACACTATAAAGACAGTATTCTGCTAAAATGTGATTTCATTTCCTGTTTTACAAACTTAAAATTAGGTTTTGGCCTTGAATTTTTTTTTTTTTTGAGATTTGCAGTATTTGCAAGCTATACAACGATTTTATATTTCGAAATTTAACAATAATGCCTGGAACAAGAAATTAAACTCATATTTTAAAATCTTAAAATATAAAATTTTTAGTTATGATTAAAATTTGGGTAAAAATATTAGTTCAAATCTGGCATGGCTTAATAAACCTTTACAAACCAGAGGTGTATTAAATTACTTATGTGGCAAGGATTTCAGAAATTTACAGCAGATAGTTTTAACAAATATTAAGCAGTTTTAAATAAATCTATATTTCCTGAATTGCAGTCATAGAAGGCAAAACATGGTGGTATGTATCTACATGATGCACATAAATGTGAGCTAGTGAACATTTTGGAGAGTAAAATTCGAAAAATACTGCAAATAAAGAATGAATACGTTTGAATTTTTGTGAAACCACATTTTCAGTTATTTGATAATATATCAGGGTAACTTGATTCAAAGTTTGCAAAATTTTATAGGGGTGAGCCGTAGTAATAGTCTTTTGTGCTGGAAAAGAGTATGGAATTAGCATTAAAAAATAAAACATATAAAGTATCTAACCTTAAGGTCGAAAAATTAATCAGAGAAGCCAGTGATAATTTCTCATATAATAGAAATTACGATCTTGCAATGGATCAGATCGACGAAGCACTCTCAATTGAACCTCTGAACGTAAAAGCTTTAATTTTAAAAGGTGATATTCTTTTCTGTACTGATATGGATCAGGAAGCTCTGGAATATTTTGATGCTGCAATCAAAGCAGATCCTTATTCAGCAGAGGCTTATGGTTCTAAAGCAGGAACTCTTGATGTTCTGGGCCACTATGACGAAGCCTTGAAATTCTGTGATAGAGCCTTTGAGCTGGTCAGCATAAAGGATAAGTTTTTGCTGCCATCACTTTTTGACCAGAAAATAGCTTTATTAATCAGAATGAGAAAATTTGAAGAAGCAAAAAAAACGCTCAACAGGTCTGTTCGTATGCTTCCTGATGATGAATCCAGCTATCTTTGCTCATGTTATCAGGGCATGATAGAAAGCTCTTGCCGCTTAAGGCGGAAAAAACTTGCTCAAGCAGAAAAACTTTCGCTGAAAGTAATTTAAAATCTTCCACATCGTCCTGTTGTTTTAGGGTCAAATGAGGGCCCTTTTTTTAATACTTGATTTCAGCAAAATGAAAAATTATAAGTATTTTATACTGATCCTTGAAAGTAATGTATATATTCCAGATTATAGAGGCCGGGTGTGGTGATTTTTGTTGATGACATTTTGAGTATAAAAATCCTCTCATTGATTATTTGACGGATGAGTTTTGCCCGCTGTGCGGGCAAAAACACCCTACTGAATTCCATCAGCATATATTAATTATTTACGTTGAATGGTATAGAACCGTAATAAAAAGAAATACCAGATCGAAGGGTAACTAATTTCGTTATTTCCTCCAGTATAAAAGACCTTAAAAAATTAACAACAAAGAACAATAATACTGTAAATTGTTCACCAAGCATGTATATGTTGAACAATAAGCCCGTTTATTAGGAGTCGTTATTGTTTTTGCCTTAAGAACAATATATCAATTAAGTTTCTTTTTTAAAAATTAAAATGCAATTTTATTGTTCATTGTGTAAAAACACTAATTTAGCATAATTGAATTTTATACTGAAATACGGTTTAATATGTTCTCTTCTGTGATAAGCTATTACAGTGTTGCAGTTTATATAACAGAAACAGCTATGAAAACCGATATTGACAAAGTAATGGAGACACTTGACGGTTATTATGAAACCAATATGCTTATTTCATCAATGGATGAAGCCCGTGACCCATATAAACTTTTAATAAGCTGTATACTTAGTCTACGAACAAAAGATGAAACAACTTACCCGGCTGCTAAAAGGCTGTTTGAGCTGGCATCAACCCCTTCTGATATGCTGAAATTAGATCCTAGCAGGATTGAGAAAACTATCTATCCTGTTGGGTTTTACAGGAATAAAACAGCTACAATTCTAAACATATCAAGAATTTTAATCAATGAATACAGTGGAAAAGTGCCTTCTGATATGGATGAACTGTTAAAACTTAAAGGGGTCGGCAGAAAAACTGCAAATCTTGTTCTGGCCAAAGGGTATGATATACCTGCTATTTGTGTTGATACTCATGTTCATCGTATCTCAAACCGGCTTGGTTACGTAGAAACAAAAAACCCGCTCGAAACTGAAATGGCCCTGAGAAAGAAACTACCAAAAAAATGGTGGAAAACAATCAATACTGCGTTTGTCAGGCACGGTCAGGAAATCTGTAAACCAACAGCTGCAAGATGTTTTGAATGTCCTGTTGAAAAATATTGTATGAAAATCAATGTTAAAACTGCAAAACAAAAAACTAAAAAATGATATTCTTCTTCAGGAAACAGTTTCCCGCCCACCCACCCACAGTAATACAGTAATACCTAAAAAACATCTACTTTAAGAAGGAGCAAATATATGAAAGACATTTATGAAGAAATACTGCGAACCAGAAAAGAAGGTATACCAGCAGCCCTGTGTACTGTTACCTCTGTAAAAGGTTCTAGCCCTGGCAAGGAACATTTTAAAATGCTTGTAATGGAAGATGGATCCATAATAGGAACAGTTGGAGGTGGAGCTTTAGAAAGCGAAGTAATAGAAAACGCAAAAGAAATTATGAAAACAGAGAAAGCAGAAAACTTTGAACATAATTTAACAGATAAAGGTCCAAATGCCAGCGGCATGCTGTGTGGAGGAAAGATAAACGTCTTTATTGAACCAGTTGTAAGTCATTTTGCATATATTTTTGGTGGAGGCCATGTTGGGTTATCATTGAGTAAAATATTGACCCTTGCAGGCTTCAGTGTCGTTATACTAGATGATAGAGAAGAATTCAGCAATCAAGAGAGGTTTCCTGAAGCACTGGAAACCTATGCAGGAGAATATAAAGAACTTACAGCCAGGCTAAAAATGAAACAACCAGCCTATATAGTAATTACAACCCGTGGCCACAAGTTTGATCAGGAAGTTTTAGAGTGGGCCATTAGGCAAAACGCTAAATATATAGGTATGATTGGCAGTAAAACTAAAGTTGCTACTACGTTTAGCCGTTTAAAAGAAAAAGGATACAGCCAGGAAGAACTTGATAGACTGCATTCTCCTATTGGTCTAAAAATAGGGGCGGTTACAGCTGAAGAAATAGCTGTATCCATAGCAGCAGAGATGATTCAGGTTAAAAGGAATAAATAAAATTTCAATACATATGTATTACTTTATTAAGATCCTGAATACATTATCATAAGTGGCAATAAGGTCTATCGTTTCGCCAGCCTCTTTATAAATTGATGCCGCAGGAGTAAAGACTCTCTGCATATACTGTGTTTGAGGGTCAAAAGGAGAATTTGTAACCTTTATATTCTCTGTGAGTTGAAGTTCAAAGTATGTACATATGCCAGTAACTTTACCTTCACGGGTTAGTGTAATCTCGAATTCTTTATTGAAGTACTGATTAGAAAGGTTTTTAAGGTCAAAAGCCATTACAGTAACATCATCGGAAAGTTTAATAGTATTTTCAGGCTCAAGTCTTGTATAAATGCCCATAATATGTTTTTTAAGTGCTTCTGTAAAGGCGTTAAACTTAAAGCCATAGAGTATTTCAAATTCTCTGCTTTCCTGTACCATATCTCTATGAATCAAACTTTCATAGGCAAAGGCTTTAAGATTGATAATTTCTGGAATATACTTACAATCAGAAGATAGGAGGTTCTTTTTAGCATACAAAACTGACTCGAAAAGCCTTTGTTCAAAGAGATCAGCACCAAAAAGCTCTGTAATAAAAACATTGAACTTATCAGCATAGCATATAGGTGACAGGTTAGCAGGTTTAGAGAACACAAAGTCTATGTTAGTTAATTTTTCTTCTTTTGCTTTTTTTCTTGCATACAGAATAGCTGGTAATTCAGAGCTCGAAGAAACAATATGACATTCATTATTTTTAGCCAGTTCTCTTGCGAGATATCCCCCACCTTTAGCCCCCTGGTTTAAGACAAAAGCCCCTTTAGAAACAGTCTTAAATGCTTCCAGGTGAGCTTTTATCCAGGTTTGATCTTTAAGAAAAACTTTTTCATCTGGTAGCTCATCAGGTGCAAATTCAGCTTCTACAGCTTCATGATCCTGTTCAGTTAGCAGTACTTTTTCTTTTTTAAGGGATATAATGACCTGTAAAAGGTCATTGACAGTATCTTTAGGCCATACAGGTATCAGATTTTCAGGTGTTTGCCAGTCACAAAAAGCATATACTGCTGTAATGAGATGTTTCAGGAATCTTCTGGCATTATCCTTGTCAAAGAGGCCAATTATAAAGTAGTTTTCATCATGCCTGTTAATGAAAGCTTTTGGTGACAGGCGTAAAGGTTCACTGATATCAATTTGCATAAATAATTTTGGATCAATCATAGTTGTTTTCCAGTTTCAAGGTAAGAAAACCGTCATATGTCAGTTTATAGGGTACTTTTTGTCCTTTTTTTACTTCTAGAGGTGGATAAATATTAAACAGTTGTTGGGTCCAGCTTATCTGTGGGCTCCAGGGAGAATTTGAAAGGAGGTTATTATCGTCAATATGGGCAACGAAATAGAGACAACATCCGTTTAGCTGGCCTGGCATAGTAATTTCAAGCTCTCCCTCTGCTATAAATTTAGATTCAGTGATGGTAGTTAGATCCAGATAAATAGATTTATGAGTGTTAGAGAGCATTCTATTAGTAAATGTATCATATTTCAGGTATACACTTTCTGTTCGAGAGCTTTTAGCCTTTGTAATAAAGGTTAAATCTGAAGATGAGAAAGCCTTTTTTTGTTCAGGGCTTTCATAGCCAAATATATACACATCCAGACCTTTGGGTAGCATTCTGGCATCTGGTTTTAAGAAACGTTCACGGGCATCAATAGTGTATGAAAGAATGTTTTCATTAAATATACCGTCTCCTAATATTTCTGCTATAAAGAGATCAGCCTTTGGATTAACTGCTGAAGATGGTATATTCATTGAGTTACCAACCAGAAAAGAAATTTTATCATCGAATCCATTTTCTATGGCCAGTGGCCGTGTAACGGTATCTATCATATTTTTATTGATTTCGATGGCAAAAAGCTTTTTTGCACCGGCTCTTGCAGCGAAAAAGGTTAATATTCCACTACCGCATCCAAGTTCCAAAACGGTATCTTCAGGTTTTACATTGTCATTAATAGCATGCCAGTAAGCCGTTGCTCTGACATAGTCTTTAATCATTAGGTGATGGTTATGAATATTAAAAAATATACTTTCTGAGCTTGATACTGATTGAGGAAGTTGATCATTGGAAGTTAATATAGTGTTATCTTGTGGGCTTTTTTCTTCAAAAATACCTGCATAATAAAGATCTTTAAGCACTTCCAGAAACTGCTCCTGCCCTTGAGGTAGTGTTTTCAGTAAACTTTCAACATTACACCAGTCAAAAAACTCAGGTAAGAAAAGCAATAAATCTTTATGCAAAACCACCGGATCAGTTATATCAATGCCAATCCGAATTAAATCCTTGCTTTCAGCCTGTATTATTGTTTTATTAAGAAGTCTTAACTCCTTTTTTACGAATAAATCTTGCATTTTACCTGCCAGGTTATATTTTTTCCAAAAATAAATTCTTTTATAATGGTAAACGATCAGGTAAGATTTTGTATAGATTTTAACTATTTGTTATAAAAACGCAAAAAGTGCAAATAAGGCTACAGTGAGGAGTAATGACAGATCAATCTTCTAAAAGTCCCCTTTTAAAAAGTCATTATGTGATGCTTCTTGTTGTTTGTATAACTGCTATTTGCGGTATTGTATATGAGCTTATGATCAGCACGGCTGCTAGCTATTTAATGGGAGACAGTGTCAAGCAATTCTCAATTATAATAGGTATTTATATGAGTTCAATGGGCCTTGGTGCCTATTTATCTAAGTTTTTTAATGATAAATTAATAGAAAGATTCCTTCAGGTTGAAATTATCGTTTCACTCATTGGGGGAAGTAGCATAATTCTGATATTTTACTTCTATGCAATGGGCGGTATCTTATATTCTATAGTGTTATATGGCCTTACAATTCTAATAGGAATGCTTGTTGGCTTTGAAATACCGCTAGTTATAAGAATAATGGAGAATATTCTCAAGCTTAAAGAGAATGTTGCTAATGTTTTAGCCTTTGATTATGTTGGTGGGCTGGTTGGATCAGTTGCTTTTCCCTTGCTTTTGCTGCCTTCGCTGGGAATAATGAAAACAGCAATGTTGATGGGTGCGTTAAACCTGATTTCAGCACTCTGGTTGATATTAAAATTAAAGAATTTCAAACACAAAAAAGCCTATCTTGCTTTTGTTATAGTCTTTATTTCTCTTCTCGGGGCAGGTATGCTTTATGCTGAGCCTATTAACTATTATCTTGAACAAAACCTTTATAAAGATAAGGTAATCATAACAGAACAAACACGCTATCAAAAGCTTGTTGTTACCAGATATAAAAACGATATACGTTTATTTATTGATGGAAATCTTCAATTTTCAAGCACAGACGAGTATAGATACCATGAAGGCATTGTCCATATACCAGCCAGCCTGACACCAGACCTGAAGGATGTTCTTATTCTTGGCGGAGGGGATGGTCTGGCAGCAAGAGAGGTATTAAAACACAATAGTGTAGAAAATATTATTCTTGTTGACCTTGATAAGAAAATGATTGATCTTTTCAAAAATAATAAAATTCTTTCAGAACTGAATAATAAAAGTCTTCAGAACCCCAGGGTACAAGCTATTACTACAGATGCATTTGATTATGTAAATAATGATAATAATTATTATGATCTTATTATTGTTGATTTGCCTGATCCACGGACACCTTCACTCAGCAAACTTTACTGTAAACAGTTTTATCAGCTGGCGAAAAAACGTCTAAAGCCCGCAGGTATTCTTGTTACACAGGCTACATCACCATTTTTTTCTCGAAGGACTTTCTGGTGTATAGTTAAAACAATGGAAGAGGTCTTTCCTCACGTCAATGAATATCATATAGACATTATGTCTTTCGGAGATTGGGGATTTGTAATGGGATCAAAAATACCAGTAGATCATAAAACTTTAAAAACAAGAAAAATAGAAGTTTCAACACGCTTTATTCACAATAGACTAGCGTTAACCTTTTTTGAATTTGGTAAAGATATATCAAGACCAGATGATATAAAAATAAACACCCTCTTAAGCCCTGTTATTGTTCAATATTACCTTCAAGATTGGAATAAATGGTAAGCATAATAAATAAAAAAGAACCTTCTCAAGAGGTTCTTTTATTATCAGGCTTTAAATAGAGCAACAAGGAGGAAGTTTAATGACTTAAATATTTTGTATGCGATAAAATATTATGATACACGAAGAAGTTGAGAGTCATTATCGATTATTGTACAGGCTAATGGCAATTTATCACCTTCATTAAAGGTACCAAATGTTTTATCAAGTCTGTTATAGTTGACACATAAAAACTTCATGTTCTTAAGGTATTCTTTTGCAGATATTAAAGCATCATCATAATTGTTATAATTAGGTATCAAAAGGTCAACACCTTTTTGTTTAAACAACTTTTGTCCAGATGCATTTAAACAGCAGGTAATTAATTGTATTCCTTTTTTTGAACACAGGCTATAGGCATACAAAATTGCTGCAATGCCTGAGCCATCAATAAGATTTATTTTTGAAAAGTCCAGAATAACTACAGTAGAATAGTTTTTATTGAGCAATCTTGTAAAATTAGCTTTAAAATGCTCGCTTGCCCTGTCATCTAAATCTGTATAGGGCATTCTAACGGTAATAATTTCATCTGATTTGATAACAATTTTGCCATTAATTTTGCTCATTCCTGAACTCCTTTTTTATTTAGAGAGTTTATACCCTGTTTATTATTGCTGTTATTAATAATAATTATTATTCTTTTTAAAGTATTTTGTAATCCCTAATGAGCAGTAATCACGTTACACCAAAAGTAGTACTATCTTTTAATAAAAGGATTTTAAATCCTTAAAACTAAGTAAGAATAGAATTAAAAAGCTGTAGAATATTAAGGTTTATTTAGAATTGTTCTCAATAATTACCAGCAAAATTTTTCTTCCCAGGGAACAAAAACAATAAAAATGAATCCTAATTAACTATTAAAAAGAATACCTCTCTAAAAAAGAAGGCTTACTTCCTGATATAATAACTTTTAAACAAACTAAGAAGTTCTTATGCTGTTTAAATGAGCTTTAGCATAATATTATAAATTATTAACTCTCTCTCTTAAAGATTATTAAAATTATTAAATGCTCAAAGAGCTTTTTTAATGGTATCTTTAGTCAAATACAATCTTTATAAGTATTTAATCTATTTATTTGTGGTATACTACAAGCGAAAATCAGGTAATTAATACCAGAGAATTAAAACTCTAATATCTATTAATAATATGGTTAGGTAATTATAACAGGGGTAAACATATGGTAACAGTTGACTTACAGAAAGTTGAACAAGAAGTAAAGATACATAGCCAGCTTGTTAAGAAATTAACTACTGAAATATCCAAAATTATTGTAGGTCAGAGCTATCTAATAAACAGATTGATATTGGCATTGCTTGCTAATGGACATATATTAATAGAAGGTGTGCCCGGATTAGCAAAAACAACTGCTGTTAAGACACTGGCATCTGCTCTTGATACAGGCTTTAGCAGGATTCAATTTACGCCTGATCTCTTACCTGCTGATCTTATAGGTACACAAATCTTTCTACCCAAAACTGGACAATTTACCATCAAAAAAGGCCCCATCTTTTCCAACATTATACTTGCTGATGAGATAAACAGAGCACCTTCAAAGGTACAAAGTGCACTTCTTGAAGCTATGCAGGAACGACAGGTAACCATTGCTGATTATACTTTTAAACTAAAAGAACCCTTTCTTGTCTTAGCAACACAGAACCCTATCGAACAAGAAGGCACCTATCCTCTTCCAGAAGCCCAGGTTGACAGGTTTATGCTTAAGCTCCGGGTTACTTATCCCTCAAAAGAAGAAGAACTTGAAATCATGAAGCGAGTCGCCTATGATGTTGAAAGCAGCATCAACCCTGTTGTATCTGTTGATGATGTGTTAAAAGCCCGTTCAATAATTCAAAAAATTTATGTTGACGATAAAATCAAAGATTATATTGTAGATATAATTTTTGCCACAAGAGAGCCCGACAAATATGGAATAGCTGAACTCAAACACCTTATCGATTTTGGTGCATCTCCAAGGGCGACTATTTACCTTAACAAAGCATCGAGAATTCAGGCATTTCTGAGTGGTCGCAGTTATGTAACTCCTCAAGATGTTAAAGCTATTGGGCCTGACATATTGAGACACCGTATTATACCTACATACGAGGCTGAAGCAGAAGATATTAACTCTGATCAAATCATATCAATGATTTTTGATGGTGTTGATGTTCCTTAGGTGCTGATATGCAAATTAAATTTAATGTATGACACCCTAAAAATAATGCAATAGAGGCGTTTTTAATGCTTAGTTCTGAAATAATTAGAAAAATAAAGCGTATACAGATTAAAACCAATCACCAGGTAACCAGCACAATATCAGGTAGTTATGAAAGTGCTTTTAAAGGTCATGGAATGAACTTTGAGGAAGTCCGTGAATATGCAATAGGTGATGATGTAAGAAATATCGACTGGAATGTTACGGCAAGGATGAATAATGCCTATGTTAAGATCTTTAGAGAAGAACGTGAATTAACAATAATGCTGCTTGTTGATCTTAGCGCCTCAGGGATGTTTGGCAGTACTGAAAAAACCAAGAATGAACTTTCAGCAGAAGTTGCAGCAGTATTGGCCTGCACTGCGATAAAAAATAATGACAAGGTTGGAATGATCATATTTACTGATAAAGTAGAAAAGTATATTCCACCAAAGAAAGGTACATCTCATATATGGCGTGTCATAAGGGAGATACTATCTTATAAACCAGAAAATACTAAAACAAACATTGCTACAGCCCTTGAGTATATGATGCATGTACAAACTAAAAAATCTGTAGCCTTTATCATATCAGATTTTCTATCTTTTGGATACGACAAAGCTCTTAAAATAGCAAATAAAAAACACGACATTATTCCTGTTTATATCAATGATATCAGAGAATATGATATACCAGGTATAGGCTTAATCGAGATAGAAGATGCAGAAACAGGAGAAATAGCGCTAATAAATACAAATAGCAAAGAATTTCAACGTTTATTTACTAATAAAACAGCCAGCCATAAAAAAAATGTTCTTGAGCTGTTCAGGACATGTGATGCTGATTACATAGATATCTGGACAGATAAGACTTACCTTGACCCTATAATAAAGTTTTTCATTAAAAGAAGCAGGAGAATAAGATGACAAATAAACATTTTTCCTTACTTCTTGCTGCAATACTCCTATTGCTGGTTGCCTGCTCAGAGGAAACACTGCTTAAAAACCTTCCCAAACTTTCCCATGATAATACAGTAGCTCTGTTTTCACAGGTAAGCAAAGAAAATATTGATATTGGTGAACCTTTTAAATATACAATTACACTGTATCAAACTGATGAAGATACAGCAAAACTTGATAAAATAAAAAAGGAGCAATTCGAAAACCTTGAATTGTATGATTTTAAAGAAGAAACAAAAGAATTTAAAAATAAAAACATCAAAATAACCCGTCATACATATTTCCTGCAACCATCAGATGTTGATGATGCTCTTATACCAGGGCTGATATTAAAAACAAAAGATAAAACCTATACTATAAAAGCACTAACACTAAAACCTAATAGTGTTATACCAGAAAATCAGCCGTTAAAAGATATTAATGATATCAAACCCATAGATAAATTCTTTATTTTCAAAATCTGGTATATTCTTGTGCCACTTGCCATAGTTATTTTAACCTTTCTGTTTTTCTACTGGCTTGCAAACAGAAAAAAGAAAAAGGTTGAAATAGAAAAACCTGTAATCATTAAAGAACCACATCTGCTTGCTCTGGAGGAGCTTGCGTTGTTAAATAGAGAAAACCCTAAAACAGCAGAAGAATTTAAAGAATTTTACACCCGTCTATCTCTTATATTGAGGGTATATATTGAAGGTAGGTTTGCTATTTTTGCTGTTGAAAGAACAACTGACGAAATTTTATCTGCTTTACAAAAAATAGAACTAAATCTAAGAACCAGAAAACTGGCAGGCGATGTTTTAAAAGAAAGTGATCTTGTTAAATTTGCAAAATATCTGCCACAGAGTGAAGATGCAAAAAATGGAATCAAAAAAGTCTATCAATTTGTAGATACAACCAAAATTGATAGCAGTATTCTGGATAACCACGAGGCTATGTCAAATGTTTAGGTTTGAAGACCCTTATTTTCTGATACTCTTACTGATTATTCCTCTGATGATCTATTTTTACCTGCAAAAAGACACTACACCAAGAATAAAATACTCTTCATTCAGGAATTTAAAACTGTCTCTATCCTCAAAAAACCAGATTGGTCAGTATTTCTTAATTTTCTTAAGGCTGGCAGCTGTCACCCTTCTTATACTTGCTCTTGCAAGACCCCAAATACATAATCAGGTAAGGGAGATAGTAAGTAGCGGTATAGATATTATGCTTGTTATAGATACATCAGGAAGCATGGAAACCCCGGATTATACAGAAAATATGATGCCAAAAGATAGACTATCAGTTGTAAAAAAAGTGGTAAAAAACTTTATTGATAAAAGACCCGGAGATAGAATTGGTATGGTTGTCTTTGGTACAGAAGCTTTTACTCAATGCCCTGTTACACTGGATCATAAGATGTTGAAGATGTTTCTGAAAGATATTCATATTGGTATAGTCGGCGAAGCAACAGCAATAGGATCAGCTATTGGTATAGCTGTTAAACGGCTCAAGGATGTCGAAGGTAAATCAAAAATTATTATTCTGTTGACAGACGGAAGAAATAATGCTGGTCAGATAGCTCCTTTAACAGCTGCTGAACTGGCTAAAACCTTTGGGATAAAGATTTACACAGTTGGTGTTGGCTCTAAAAACCCGGGTAATCTGGCAATATCTCAGATGATGAAGGGTTATAATGTCTCTCTAACCACTTTAGATGACGAAAACCTTAAAGCTATTGCCAGCCTGACAGGCGGACTCTATTTTAAAGCTACAGACACTGAAGGGCTTGAGGAAATCTATAAGACAATTGACAAAATGGAAAAAACACAGGTTAAAGTCAAAGAATATGGTATTAACAAAGAACTATATCTACCATTATTATTATTTGCAATTCTGTTATTCCTTGCTGAAATAGTTTTATCTAATACACTTCTTATGAAATTACCCTGAGGAGAATAACCTATGAAGTTCGAACATCTGAATTATCTTTATTTACTGTGGTTAACACCTTTGCTGGTGGTCTTTATAATTTATTCGCTTAAACGTCGAAAAGCCCTCCTCAAACAATTTTGCAGTATAAATATATGCCCTAAAATCATTGAGGGTTTTAGTGAAAAAAGAAAAATCATTAAAAGCGTTTTCATAATAATTACTTTTATCTTTTTAATAATCACTATGGCTGGTCCTAAATGGGGATACAGTTGGGAAGATATTCAAAGAAGAGGTGTAGACATTTTTGTTGCTATTGATGTTTCTGATAGTATGCTGGCTGAAGACATTAAGCCCAATCGCCTTGAAAGAGCCAAGAGAGAATTAATTGATTTTATGAGTATAGCACAGGGTGACAGAATAGGACTTGTTGTATTTGCTGGCAGCAGCTTTATACAATGCCCTCTAACACTTGATTATAGTGCTATACAAATGTTTATAGATGATATTAATACCAGCAGCGTACCTGTAAAAGGAACCTCCATTGGAAGTGCTATTAAAACTTGCCTTGATGCATTTAATAGAAGTGCTGAATCAAGCTCAAAAGCCATTATACTTATTACTGACGGTGAAGACCATGGGGGAAACGTTTTTGAAATAGCTAAAGAAGCTAAAAAACAAAATGTAAAAATATATATTATCGGTGTTGGCAGCTCTGAAGGAGGCTATATTCCTTATTATGATAGCTTTAAAAAAGATAATTCAGGCAATAAAATACTTTCAAAGACCGATTTTGAGCAATTAAAACAGATAGCAAAAATTACTGATGGAGTTTACACCAACTCTGTAACAGGTAACCTTGACATAGAAAACATTTACATCAAAGGTATTAAAAAAGATTTAAAAGATAGAAAATTAAAGACATCCAGAGAAAAAAAATGGGTTGAACGCTTTCAATGGCCACTGGCTATAGCTTTTATTTTTCTTGTAGCTGAATTCTTTTTAAGCAGTAGAAAACGTAGCAGGGCAAAGTCAAAAAATGAGGGATAAAATATGTTTTTAATTTGTAAACCCCATAAAACCTTAATGCAAAAGAATATACAAATTATTATTATATGTAATTTATTACTATACGTATTGTTAATTATCTTTTTGGCTCCAGTATATGCAGAATCATTTAGTTCTCAAATCGAAAAGGCTCAGAAATCCTATGACAAAGCAAATTACAGTGAGGCTTTACATTGTTATACCAGGGCACAGGTAGAAAAACCGGATAATGCAAAACTGAAATATAATATTGGAAATACATTTTACCGGCTCAGTGATTTTAAAAAAGCAGCTGAAAGCTTTATTAGTGCAATCAATGATAAAAATAAGCCTGATATTAATGCCAGAACTTATTATAATCTCGCTAATACCCTTTATAAATCAGGAGAAAAGGAAAAGTCTCTTGAATATTACCTTAAAGCACTTCAAAAAAACCCTGATGATAAACAGGCAAAGCAAAACTATGAGTATGTTTTAAAGCAATTAAAAGAACCACCGCCGCCCTGTGAAAATCAGGACAAAAATAAACAACAACAAGATAAAGACAAGGATCAGGATAAAGATAAAGACCAGGACAAAGATAAAGACAAGGATCAGGATCAGGATAAAGATAAAGACCAGGACAAGGACAAGGACAAGGACAAAGATAAAGACCAGGACAAAGATAAAGGCCAGGACAAAGACAAAGACCAGGATCAAAATAAAGATGAAACCCAGCAACAAAAACCTGAAGAACACGAGAAACTAAACTTAAAACAGGCAGAGATGATACTGTCAAACCTTCAAGAAAAGAGGGTTCCACCAAAATCGAAAGTAATTCAGGGCAGGTATAAATCAAACAAGGACTGGTAAATGCGGCTAATATTCTTTTTAATAGCAACTCTTATATTGAATATGTTTCTTGTGTTACCTGTATTTGCAGGCTTATCGGCCAGTGTCAGCCTAAATAAAAAAACTGTGAGTGTTTCTGAATCTGTGACGATGAAAATAGAGGTTCAGGGAGCCAGAAGTGTTTCACAGCCTCAAATTGTTGATATGAACAATTTTCAGATATTATCAACCTCCAGTTCAAAGCATTTTGGCTTTTATAACGGTAAAACTGTCAATACAACCACGTTTAAATATGTTATTGTACCAACCAGCACAGGCGAATTTGATGTAGGACAGGCTTTTATAAATGCTGATGGTAAAACAATTATGGTAAACCCTGTAAAACTAACAGTTGTTGACAACTACAGTAAAGGCAGGTCAGGATCAAGCCCACCTCCATCTGCCCCAGACCGTTACAAAAAAAGCCAAAACTCTTTACCTAATACTAATATATCACCTGCTGATAATATTATTTTCGAAGCTGATGTAAATAATACAAATCCATACTTATACGAACAGATAATTTATACTATAAAACTATATATAGCTAAAGATGTTGACCAGACAAATCTTGAAACACCTGATTTTAAAGACTTTATTGTTGAAAAACTTGATCAACAAAAACAATATTATAGGTTTATAAATGGCAAAAATTATAATGTAGTAGAACAATCTTATGCACTATTTCCTACAAAAACAGGTAAAATAACAATTCCGCCGGCCTTCCTTACCGGTAGAATGCTTTATTATAATGATCCTTTTGACACTATATTTGGAAATTATTCAGCATCTCCTGTTAATGTTAGAACCAGTCCTGTTACATTGTTTGTTAGCAAGCTTCCAGATGGCCCTGAGGTCTTTAAAAACCTTGTAGGTAGCTTTAATATTAAAACTGAAATTAATAAAAAATCCTTAAAGGCAGGTGAATCTGCACAACTAAAAATTACAATCAGTGGTGATGGAAATATTATGAACATAACTAACCCTGATTTTAATTTTACTGAAGAGTTTAAGAAGAGTTTTAAGATATATAAATTAAACCCTGTTACGCATTTTTACAGTAAAAAAGATTATATATCAGGTCAGAGGATATTTAAGTATGATATTGTAGCTCTAAAAGCTGGAAACTACATTATACCTCCAGCTGAGATAGCTTATTTTAACCCTCTTAATAAGTCTTTTCGACAGCTGAAATCTGAAGTTATCCCTATTATAGTGACACCGGGAGATTCTAATGAAGTACTTGATGTTTCAACAAACCTTGAACTGGATCCTGAAAGTGAAATTTCTCAATTAAATCAGCTTATTGATATACATACCCCGGAAAAACCACTTGAAGATAATACTTTATCTAATAAAGTGTATCTAACTCTTGCGGCAATATTTGTTTTTCCACTTATTATTCTTTTAGGATGCTTTATTTTTAGCAAAAAACAGGAAAAGCAAAAAGAAAATACCCTTGAAATAAGCAGGAAGAAGGCTTATAAAAAGGCTATAAAGGGGCTTAAAAGGCTTTCTTCACTTGTTAAAGGAGGACAAACCCGGACATTTTTCAATGAACTGGATGATATACTTAAAACCTATATTGGTGAGAAATTGAACGTTCCAGGAAAATCATTAACCTCTAAAGATGTTGAAAACCTGCTTCATAAATATGAAATTAACTCTAAAACCATCTTTTTCATTGTAGAAATTTTAAAACTATGTGAATTATCACAATTTTCAACAATAGATAAGCCAGATAAAAAGATCTCTATTGCTTATAAAGATACAAAGAGAATTCTGAAGCTTCTTGAAAAGGAACTTAAAAAATGCAAAAATACTTAAAGTTAATTACAGCAGCAATAATACTGATTATAGTTTCTGTTCTTGCTTTACCATTAAAGGCAAATAACAATCTCTATGATGTTAATGATGATATAAACGCTCTTTTCAAACAGGCCAATCAACTATATCAGGATGGTAATTATAACAATGCTATAGATACTTATAAAAAGCTTGTTAATCAGGGTATAAACAATGGACACTTATACTATAACCTTGCTAATGCATACCTTAAGAATGAGCAGGTTGGCAAAGCCATCTTAAACTACCGAAAAGCAGAACTATTACTACCTCGAAATGCTGATATAAAAGCCAATTTAAAATTTGCCAGAGAACAAACTTACGACCAGATTGCAACAGGTAGTGATATTGAACCTGTCTTAAAAATACTGGCTTTCTGGTATTATGACCTTAATCTGACTGAAATAATTGTTTTAACAATTGTTATCAACTTTATTGTTTGTGGAATACTTGTTATTAAAATCTTTTTTAAAAATAACATACTTAAAATAGTAGCCATAGCAGGTATTATCATATTAGTAATACTTTTTGTATCTACATCTATTAAGCTCATTAACTACTTTAGAATAACCGATGGAGTTGTAATTACTAACCAGGCAAAACTTAAGTCTGGCCATGATGATTCTTATGCTGATTTAGACCTAATACACGAGGGCACAGAATTTCAAATTGATGATCAGAAAAAAGAATGGTACAAAATAAAACTTAAAGATGGCCGTCGTGGCTGGGTTAACAAAAAAAGCATCGAGATAATAAACCTGACCATCTAACATGCAAACTAACAACTCAATTTAAACCCGGGCTAATACAACCAAATAAATATTTTTTAGTAATTGTTCTTCCACCCCGGGGTATGATACAATCAACCCATAAAATATACACCCATAAGAGGAAATTAAAATGATAAAGAGAATTATATCATACAGTATTGCTCTAATTTTATGTTTTTTTGGTACAGGAATAACCCTGAAAGCTTTTTCAGATGCAGGATTCCCTGAAACAGAAGCTTCAACACCTTCTAAAAAAGTAGATACGGTTGTTTCATATGTACAGGTCCTAACAAATAACGATCTTAAGCTAACAGAGAGACCTGCTAAATCAGTAATAAGCCCCAGAGGAGATTTTATTCTTGTACCCTCAATTGATAATAACTTTCTTTACTATATTAATACCTGGAATAACTCCCCAAAGCTGGAAAATTTCACCATACCAACAGGGCAAAAACCAGTAGCTGTAGCCATTTCAAGCAACTCAAAATATGCTTACATTGCTAATGAAGGCGACAATACTATCTCAGTTGTCAGACTGGAGGAAGAAGATTCAAATATTGTAAATACAATTACAACAGGCGAAAAACCATCATCAATTGCTATTAGTCCTGATGATCGTTACCTCTATGTTACAAATAAAGGTGATGATACCCTGAGTATAATTAAAACCAGTTATGATGATTGTAAGATTGTAAATATCATACCTGTTGGTAACTTTCCTTATTCAATAAAGCTTTCTAAAACCGGGGAAACTGGTTACATTGTTAACCAGGGTTCTAACGATGTAAGTATAATAGATTTGTTTGATCCTGAAAATGCACAGTTTAAAGGATCTATACCGGTTGGCGTCTACCCTTCTGATCTGGCTATTAGTAATAATCAGGATATTTCAATTGTTTCTAACACTATTGAAAATACGTTGAGCGTTTTTAACCCGTTAAGCGATTTTCCTGTATCATTCGGAACTATTTCAAATGTCTCAAAACCAGCAGGCATAGCAAGCGATAACAAAGGAAACTTTGCAGCTGTTGTCAACGCTGGCAGTGGAACTTTAAATTTATACAGTTTCAGGTATGCAGAAGATCAGAGTATCATAAAACTTGATCATGACGATATTTCCGTTGGTGGATATCCTGAGTTTATTGATATAAATTCAGAAAAAGAACTGATGGTTATTATAAGTCCACAATCTAAGACTTTAAGCCTGATCAAATATGAGAGAAAATACGAAAATTAAATATCTTTAAAATATATTTTTTATTTATTTAGTCAGTCAAAGCATTTTATGGTTATAAAAGCTGAGAATATTTCCAGGTCAGTTACTGGCCCTGATAACAAAACCATCACTATACTTAAAAGAATTAATTTGGAAGTTTTCCCTTCTGAGTTTCTTGCTGTAATGGGGCCTTCAGGTTCCGGTAAAACAACCTTATTGCAAATACTTGGCCTTATGGATACTGCAAGTGCCGGAGAGCTTACTATACTTAACAAAAATGTTTCTCAACTATCTGAAAAGGATAAAACCTCATTGAGAAGAAATGAAATAGGGTTTGTGTTCCAAAAACCTCTTCTAATAAGCGATTTGACACTTATTGAAAATTTAAAACTTGTTGCAAAAACCACCGATAAAACGATAACAATTAAAAATATACTTGAAATACTGGAAAAAACAGGGCTTAAAGGTAAAGAAAATCACTACCCGAGAATGTTATCAGCAGGAGAAAACCAGCGAGGAGCTCTGGCCAGAGCTGCTATTATTTCACCAGCTGTATTATTTGCAGATGAACCAACTTCTAACCTGGATAAAGAAAATAAACTTGTTATAATGGATATTTTAAAAAGACTAAATACTGAAAACCATATAACTGTGGTAATGGCCACACATGATGAGCTTGTATTACACTATTCAAAAAGATCTTTGTGCCTTATTAATGGTACAATTGAATAACAGACTAAAATCAGCAATCCTGATGATAATATAACATTCAAATTTCTCACTGAATGTATTGTTGTTTTTTTGGATTATAATAGGCGATATTATTATTATAAATAAGCCTGAGTTGTGAATTATTTATACTGGAAAAATTGTAAAAATGACTACATATGTATTATTGTTCTCACAATAATCTTTACTTTACTCCTTCTTTTTAGCACTGCTAGTTGGGGAAGTGCGGTAATAGATTGTTTTAGAAATGCTTATGTACCCTGGCAAATTCTCGAAGGAAAAACCCTATATTCTGAAATTTACTATATTTATGGCCCACTAATTGCTTATTTTCATTCTTTGTTGTTTTATATCTGGGGTATAAGTCTCAATACTCTTTACATTTCTGGTATAACTGTTTCATTTCTTATTCTCCTCTCATTCTATTGCCTTTGCAGGCATCTAATGACCCCTTATATCTCTTTTATTAGCAGTTTTTCAGCAATGATTCTGGTAATGTTCAGGCCAGGCATCTTTCAATATATATTTCCATATTCATTTGAAGCTGTTTACAGCACATTATTAATATTACTGCTTCTGAATTCTTTAATTTTTTTCGTTAAAAGTAACTATAATAAACCATTCTTTCTTCTATCAGGGAGTATTATTGTTTCATTAATGCCTTTAATCAAGCAGGATAGTACATTATTTGCTTACATTATCTTCTATATCTTTTTGATATCGCTTATTACAACAAATAAAATAATTTTTAAGTCATCTTTTCAGTATCTTCTGTTACCTGTAATCGTTCCGGTTTGTTTTTACAGCATATTATCATTATTTATACCCCTTGAATCTCTCTATCAAGGAATTTTTCCATTTGATACAATACATACTACATTGATTATAAGTTTTCCAGAAAAGGGTTTAGTCTATTCCCTTTTTACTGCTGTGATATTACTACTCTTTATAGCATGTGTTTCTTTTATTTATTGTTTTTTATCTTATTATATTCGTAAATTAAGCCAGCATGAAGGCTATATAATGATGTTAATCAGTGTTATAGCCTTTATATACATAATTTTTTATTTTGACAGCATCCAAAATCTCTTTATTGTAAAAGTTTTAACCGGCCAGGGTCTTCTAAGCTGGATTCTCCTGTTTAACTGTATTTACCTTGCTATAATGCTTTTTTCCCTTTACAAAAAAGCCATTATGCTTGATGAGAAAAGGTTTATTCTACTTATACTTCTTGTTTCTTCAATTATAATGCTTGTAAGAACACCGTTTTTTGTTAGTTTAAGTACTTCCAGTAATTTTTACATATTGCCATCAATCTTAATTCTTTTGTTTGTATTGTTTTGTGATAATCCATGTCAGATAAAAGCCCGTAAAAAAAAGGTATTCAAGAATTCCCTTATCTTTTCAATTATGTTAATACTACTGCTGAACAGTCTCCTTTTTTATAAATATTACTCAGAAAAGACTATTACAATAAATAGCACACGTGGATACTTTAAAACAGGACCTTTAAGAGGTCATCAGATAAACTCAGCTCTTAATTATATTAATAAATACACCAATAAAAACGATACAATTCTTGCACTGCCTGAAGAAACACTCTTTTATTTTATGGCAGAAAGATCAGCTGCCTCAAAATATTATCAGTTTTTACCGGGTATTACTTCAAGCAGAAAAACTGAAACATTTATTATCAAAGAGCTGGAAGAAACAAAACCTGCCATGATACTCATTAGTTCTAATGAAGTAGCAACTCATTATGGATTTAAGCACGTTGGCCTTGATTATAACAATAATTTATTATCCTGGATTAAAGACCATTACAAACTTATAAAGATTATTCAGGCTCCTATAAAAGACCTGAAGGTTATTTCACCTTATAGAATATATATCTATCTCAACAATAACAGGCAAAACAACCCTGCTAATCATACCATTAATCAATAAATCATTCTTCATAATGTTGGATTCCATTTTAAAAGGCATTAAAATAATAGTGAAATGAATGAAATCAAGTTATTTACAATTAATACAGCTTCTAGCATAAGCACTCTGGCGTATTATATAATATAATTAATGAACAGAGCTTTTTATTCAGGAAAAATTTAAAGGAAACAAGAGAGAAACCTTAATATAGCGCTAATTTTCAGAAAAAGGAAATTGAATGGCCCGAAATAAACCGAAAGATTTCTATAAAATACTCGGAGTTGCCCACACTGCAACTGATAAAGAAATTAAAAGTGCCTATAGATCTCTGGCCAGAAAATATCATCCGGATGTCAATCAGGGAAACAAGCAGTCAGAAGATAAATTTAAAGAAATAAGTGAGGCCTATTCAGTTCTATTAGACGAAAAACAACGCTATCTTCTTGATATTGCCCTGGGAATCAAAACTCTGGAATCTGATAAAAATACCCGTGCAAAAACAAATTTTAAAAATTCTCAAAGAAATGCTAAAAATACATCCGGCAAAAAGTATACTAACACCAGCTCTTCAAAAACGACAAAAAAGGATGACAGCTTAGCCAGTACGTTTTCAAATCTCTTTGAAAGCATTCTCAAGGGCAATGAAGCAGAAGATAATGAAAAACATAAATCAAAAGGCCCTCCAAGGTTTACAACTGATCCGCCACCAGAAAAAAAAGAAACTGCAACATATTCAAATGTACATAAAGCCAGAACAACACATAAAAGCCAGAGAGGGGAAGATATTACTCTTGATGTATATTTAATGGCAGAAGAAGCCATTAAAGGAACTGTAAAAACCATTAATATTGTACATACTGATCCATGTCCAAAATGCAATGGCAGAGGTTTACTTGTAAATGGTACCTGCCGCACTTGTAACGGCAAAGGAGAAAAGAGTAACCACGATAAACTTGATGTCAAATTACCAGCAGGCGTAAAAAATGGGGCAAAAGTTAGAATTGCCAAACAGGGCAATAGAGGTATCAATGGTGGCGATAATGGTGATTTATACCTTATTATTAAAATTTATAACCCTTCAAACTTTGAATTTGATGGTTTCGATGTACTTTCTGAAACCTCTGTAGCACCTCATGAGGCAGTTCTTGGGTCTGAAATACAGGTGCTTACAATAGATGGGTTTGTTAAAATGAAAATACCTCCAGGAACACAAATGGAACAGAAATTTCGCCTTATAGGGCAGGGATTGCCAAATAAATCAGGTGAAAGAGGCAATCATTTTGTTAAAATAAAGATTGAAATACCGCAAAAGCTCTCAGCAAGAGAAAAGGAGCTTTATGAAGAGATCTCACGTGTCAGTAAATTCAACCCCAGGGAATATATTAACTAAAATGACTGAATCTAAAGCAAATTTAATAGAAATATTTTCTTCCGCACAGGGAGAAGGACCTTTTGTAGGTTATAAACAGATATTTGTCAGGTTTACAGGTTGTAACCTCAATTGTAATTACTGTGATACAGACTATGCAGCTCAAGAAACAGTAAATGTCGAGACTCATCCCTATTCACAAGTATTTGATAAAATCGATAACCCTGTAAGCACTGAAACACTGTTTTATTATTTGAAAAAACTCGACAATCCCGCAGGTTTACATCACTCTATAAGCCTCACAGGAGGAGAACCACTCTTACAATCTGACTTTCTTAAAGTATTTCTTACTGAAAACTTTGCAAAACATAAGTTTAAAATTTATCTGGAGACCAACGGAACCCTCTGTAATGAGCTTGAAAAGATTATTAAACTTGTTAATTATGTTGCCATGGATATAAAACTCCCTTCTTCTACTGGAAAGATTAGTGAACACTGGCATGAGCATAAAAATTTCCTTAAAGTAATTTCAGATAATAAGAAAGCAGGCATTGAATATTTTGTAAAATCAGTATTAAACAATGACTTTAGTGATTATGAGCTTCATAATATTGTCTGGTGTATGGCTTCAAGTGATGCCGGAGTGCCTTTAATACTTCAACCTGATACATCAAACCCGCCTGAACCTTTGAAATTGTTACACTGGCAGGAAAGGCTTTTGAAGCATATCAATGATGTCAGAATTATTCCACAGACTCATAAAATTACATCTATTCCCTGAGCCATTTTTAAGGTTAATAATACTGAAAATCTTCAACTGGTCTTGATATAAATTCTTTTCTAAATTTATATACCTTTTGAAGTTCAGTTTTAAGCCTGTCAATTTCTTTTAAATCAGCAATATTAATCATTTTAAATTCTGTTAATCTAAACTTAAGGCAGTCACCTTTGTAGCTTATAACTTCTATAAGGCCTGCTGCCAAAAGGGCATCAACACTTGAAAGGATTACATTAACTGAGGTTCCCAGTTTAGAGGCCATAGCTAATACACTAGCTTCTGAGTTCTTCTGTTTTGAGGCATATTTAAGCATACTATAAACTGTTTTGAATATTTCAACTTCATTTTGAGGTTTATAATATACAGCAGGCGCCAGGTGAACTATTTCTGGTTTGGTTTGTCTTAATAAATCTTTTATAACAGCATCTTCTGGTGGATATTCAAGGAAAATAATTTGATAATAGTTTTCCTGACAGTTTCGATTAATTATATCGCAGTTGTTATTTATCAGGCTTTTATACTGGTTGCTTTCTGCAAATATTGCAATCTTTGAATCAGTTGTTTTAACATAATTCTTAATTAACCGGGTTATATCAGTTTTATTTCTGTGATCTATCCATTTAACAGCGTTTTTAGTCTTTTGAGATAGTTCATTAGACTCATAAATGGGCATCATATCTTTAACAATAAGCTGAATCCTCAATTTAGACATATAATTATTTATTTCAGGATAGAAAGCAACTTTAACTGGTTGATTTACGTCGAATTCAAGTGCTGATTTCTGCCACCAAAGAGCTTCAAGATACTTATTATCTGGGGATTTCAGATTAATTTTCAGGTGATTGTTATCTGCTCCTATCATTCTAAAGTTCAGTATAGACAGGTTTGAGCAGCATAAAACAGGTTCCGGATTATCCTGGCCAAAGGGTTCTAGCATTTTGATTTTTTCCATAAGATCCAGTGAAAGCTCATCAGGCTTAATATCCATTTCAACATTCAGGTATGGTTGTGGATCAAGATTATGAAATTCTTTATTAACTTCTTCAATAATTGATTTCTTAAAAGTATTAAGGTTATCAATATTTAAATTAAAGCCTGCAGCCAATTCGTGACCACCAAAACGTATAAATAATTCACTTATTTTGTTAAGAGTGTTAAACAAATGCAACCCTGGTATGCTTCTTGCTGATCCTCTCGCCTCGTTTTTTTCTATTGACATTAGAAACACTGGTCGATAAAACTTTTCAACGAGCATTGATGCAACAATACCGATAACCCCTGGGTGCCATTCTTTATTTGCAAGGACTATAGCTTTATTTTCTGTCAGGTCAGTTTCTTTAAGCATCATTAAAGCTTCTTCATAAGTCTTATCGCAAAGTTGCTGACGCTCTCTATTTATTTGTTCAAGTTTTGATGCTAATATTTCAAGTTTTTCCGGGTCGCTGGTTGTTAATAGATCTACTGCGTTTGATGCGTAATCCAGTCTGCCAATAGCATTCAATCTTGGTGCAATAAAAAAAGCAATTGAAACAGAATTAAAGTTTTCATCCAGAGGTATTCCTGCTTTCTTAGCAATTTGAACAATTGCTGCTGGTTGTTTATCTCTGATGGCATCAAGCCCTTTTTTTGCTATAAGGCGATTTTCATGCTTTAACGGTACAAGATCTGCAATGGTACCTATAGCAGCCAGATATAGCAGGTCTTCAAGAAGATCATTTTTGTTAAACCGTTTCAATAAAGCTTCTGAAACCTTGTATGCAACACCTGCGCCACAAATTTGAGCCATTTTTGAGTCAGGTTGTAGCATTTTAGAATTAATGATAGCTATTGCCGGTGGCAAAACTTCAGGCAGCTCATGATGGTCAGTTATAATTGTTTCTACACCGAAGTTTTTGGCCAGGTCAATCTCGTTATAGTTACTAACACCGCAATCTATAGTAATAACGAGTTTAATTTTACGTGTACTTATCAATTTAAGTAATGAGGTAGTATTGATTCCGTGGCCTTCATGAACTCTTTCAGGTATATAATAGCTGACATTAGCACCGATATATTGCAGTGTTTTCAGTAATATAGATGTTCCTGTGATGCCGTCAGCATCAAAGTCACCCCATATCAATACAGGTTCCTGGTTTTCTATGGCTGTTTCAATGCGATTAACAACTATAGGCATATCTACAAACTCGTCAGGAGAAGAAAATTGGTCATCAGATAAATTTAAAAAGGCTTCAGCTGTTTCAGGCTCCAGTATGCCTCTATTTGCAAGAAGTGTCGCTACTGTTTTTGAGCCACACACTTCTACCAATGCATCAGGTAATTCGACCTTTTCCCTGTATTTCCAGTATTTTTTCATTTTTGTCAGCCTGTTAGCCTGCAATCAAATCTTTGTTTTGGTTAACATTATGAGCTTTCAAGTTTTGAGAGCAGGCAAAAAAATAATTATCACCCTGAATATTCTACAAAAACCAGTCATAAACAGGGAGGTTAATCATTATTAATGTTACATAAAGTTAGAAGAAGCTATTTTATAAGCTATTGTTGGCCTTGAATAATATTAATTAAGCGATCCCATTGATTGGGAGTGATAAAATAGATTTTTTCATTTCCATCGGCTGTTTTAACGGTTAAACTTGTCTTTCTATCATGAATAGCAGCAGGCATAGCCATTAAACCTGGTTCTAAAACATTTACTTCTTCTAGTTGATAAGAATCCTGACCAATTTTAAAGTTGATTTCTGTGCCCTGATTCTTTTCTGTTTTATCAATTGTATGTAAATCTTTTAAATTTCCTGAGTTTTTAGCCTGTGAGATGGTTTCAATGATTGCTCCTATTTCTTTTTTGTCAGAAAAAAATCCATTAAAGGCTACTTTAGGCTTTTGTGGTAAATAATAAGCCTCTAAAGTTTGTGGTGGAATAGAAATATTTGTTTTATTTGAATCTGCTTCAGGGTAAGAGAAGTGTATTACAGGTTTTTCCATATTACCCGGCAGGTTAAATCTTGCGGAGCTGGTTGTATGGTTGATTGATTGAATCATAGTCTTTAATAGTGCTCTCTTTTTTGTGTGCTAATACATATGTATTATATTATAAATCTACAATAATATAAAATTTCTTTTATATATAATAAAGCATCAAGGCAAAGATCTGCTATTTTTGTGAGAAATCGTTACAGTTATTAATAAAAAGCCTTATAAAAAAGCTTTTAGCCAGCATGTTGATTAGCCACCTCCAACGAAGCCTACAATTTCTACTGTATCGCCATCAGAAAGGGTTGTTTCGTCATATTTTTGCTTATCAACAATATTTGTATTCAGCTCTACAACAATCCACTGGCCTTTAATATTTAGTTTTTGAAGAAGCTGGCTAACATTTAAAGATGTATCAAACTGGTATTCTTTTCCATTGACTCTAATTTTCATAATACTGACCTCGCAAGACTAAGTTTATCGAGCATTTTTCTGGCTGTTTCTTCAGGATTATGAGCATTCATAATTGCTCTAACGACAGCCACCCGTGTAGCTCCGGCATTAATAACCTCTTCAATGTTATTTTCATCAATACCTCCAATGGCAAAGAAGGGTATATTAATATTTTGGGCTGCCCATTGAACGTATTCAATGCCTACTGCCTGTCTTCCCGGTTTTGTAGGAGTGGCAAAAACCGGGCCTACACCTGCATAATCTGCACCATTTTTCATTGCATTTATTGCATCTTCAGGTTTATGTGTTGAGTTACCTATAATTGCCTGTTCCCCAAGTATTTTACGAGCATTTTGTATGTCCATATCATCCTGGCCAAGGTGAACACCATCAGCGTTAACTGCATATGCTATATCAACCCTGTCGTTAACGATAAACAAAACATCATATTCTGCACATAATGTTCTAATTTTCTTTGCAAGGTAAATAAATTCCTTTGCTGTTGCAGTTTTTTCTCTCAATTGAATAATATCTACTCCACCTCTAATAGCCAGCAAAATAGCGTCTAGAAAGGCATTTTCATCTATAAATTTTGATCTATCTGTTACCAGATAAAGTTTTCTATTTTCCAGTCTTTTATTTTTATAGATTTTTTGTGCTTTCAGGTTCATTTTTTTCTCCAGTGTGTAGAGTTCATAGCGTGCTGATTGAAATACATTTGAGTCAAGGCTTTTGTCAAACTGCATATACTCTTCAAGGACTCTCAATGCCTGCTGACAGCGTTTAAAATTGGCTTTAAGTATATCAGAAAGTTCTTTTCTCGTAGATGTATTGGCAATTTGGGGTCCAATATCGGCCTCAGAATCCCTAGCTTTAAGCAAATCTAAATAGTTATCAGTAAGGTTATTATTAATTTTATGGCGAATAATTTTGAATGATTCAGTTAAGTCAGGATCATCCATATAAAACCGGGCTACTTCTTCAATTACCCGGAGAGCTTCAGAGGCTCTATTTAAATTAGCATCAATAATTCTGGCGTTTTCCATCTTTATTTTCGATCACAGTCTTTTCAATATTATTTAACCACAGAACCAATGATAGTGCTTAAAGAAATTTGTTCAAGCTTAAAATCTGCTTCTGAGCATTAATTTTCAATTAGCAACCGGCAAAAAACCTGCAATGTGGTTATTATAACACTTTAAAATCTTTTGCTTTGATTCATTAAAGCCTTTGGTTTATAATAACCTGACCGCTTCAAGAGGACTCTTAAAATGACAGATATGCATTATAAATATTTAGTTGCTTTGAGTGATTCAACCTTTGCTGAAGATTTAGAGGCTTTGCTAAACGAGAAAGCCTCTGACGGGTGGGAGCTTTTTATGCTTCATGAGGTTGATAACAGGATGGGCAAGACACAATATAACTGTATTTTCTATAAACTTGATGATGACATGGCTTCAGATTCAGGTGAAAACGTTGAAGTAAGTGATATAACAGACTTTAAAAAGCGAATAGAAAAGATTTATCAGACAAAAGATACCCATAAAGACTATATTGAACTCCAGAAAAGAATTACAAATCTTCAAAAAGAGATCAGCTCAACCAAAGAAATGCTCGACACATCCGAGCAGGAAAAAGAACGTAAAGAGTTAAACAGTCAGATAGAAGAAAAACTTAACGAGCTAAAAGACCTGAATCTTGAAATGGCAAAGATATCAGATTCATTCAAGTTTTATAACAGAATAAAATCAGATAAAATAACCATCTATTTATCTGATGAGCTAACCAGAATGGCAGAAAACGACAATGATGAAAATCTTATTGCAAAGATAATACACTACAGGCAGGATCTCACAGACAAGCAGGGCTTTGTAATACCCAATATAAGGTATACAGATGATCTTAATCTTGAGCCCTATCAGTATAAAATACACATAAGAGAGGTTCCAGCGGCTTCAGGCTTTGTTTATCCTGGTCATAGAATGTTTTTCAAAGGTCAAAATAACCTTACCAGAAAACCCCGTAACGCTATAAGTGCCCTGCATCCTTTATATCTCTTTGATGTTTTCTGGTTAAAGGAAGAACAGACAAAAGATTTCTGGGAAGAGGGCCTGTCTCCATCAGATTTAATTGCTACACATCTTGCTTATACCTGTATAAAGCATTCTAATGAGCTTCTTGACTATAAAGATATAAATAATTATCTTGATATAGCAAGAAAAAACAACTTTGAACTGGTTGAAAACCTTATACCTGAGATTATTTCTCCTGGTGACCTGCGTTATATAATTGCCTGTCTTATCAGGGAGATGGTGCCGGTTAAAGACATAAACTTTATCTTTGAACGCATAATGGATCTCTATAACTACACCTCTGAAAAGGAAATACTGTTAGAAAAGCTGCGAATTACTATGAAAAGGCAAATAAGCTATTCAAGGTCTGATGAAAACAACCAGATTGAAGTCATTCTGGTTGATCCTGAGCTGGATAAATACCTGAAAGACAACATTATTATACCCGAGCACTCAAATCCTTTTCTTAACCTGTCTAAAGAAGAGACCGAACAATTGATGAACACCACTGCTGGTATGATAGAAAGTACCGGTTCACGTATAGAGCATACGGCCATTCTGTGTTCTAACTCTGTCAGGCAGCCTCTTTTCTTTCTCTTTGAAGAATTTATACCTGGCATTGCTGTATTATCTCACGAGGAAATTGACAATGAGATAGAAATGTCTGAAATAGGTACTCTTTCCAGAAAAAAACTCTTGACAAGACGATCCAAAAAGAGATAATGCAAAAAGACTAACCTGCACAAAATACCAAAAATAACCTGTAACAGTGATTCAGGTTATTCAGGCAATATTAAATTACAGAGCATTTAAAAACACTCTCTCTTAAATATAGTGGTTAACTTATCCCCTGTTTACTTACCAGTAGACCATTTAGCTCTACCGAACATGTCATAAACTTCACCGGTTTTTTGATTTCCACGTAGTTTTCCAACAAAAGCACCGATGATAGTATTTACAACAATAGCTGCTGCTAAAACACCTTTACCCATGTTACCTTTGCCAAGGCTATTAATTATCATGCCTGTTGCAGCTGCGGCAGTACCACCGGCTGCTCCGTAGAGGAACCCGGTACCTGCGCCTTTTAGTGAATCAGAAACTTTTTTCTTACCCACAAAAGCACCGGCAAGCGTGCCGCCAACAACTGCTGTGCCAAGGATTAATTTACCCAGCTTGGTATTTTTGAGCCCTTCTTTTGCAGTTTTGGCTACCAGCATAGCTGCGGCTGCGGCTGGAGCTCCAACGGCTGTACCGTAAAGCATACCAGCTATAGCACCCTTGGTTGTTTCTTTTAATCCAACAAAAACGGCCCCCGCTCTGGCAAAAAAGCCCGGTTTATAAGGCTGTAAATACTTTGGTTGAGGTGTCTGTAGTGCTTCAGCAGAAACATTCGCAGGCAATACCTGTGGTGGTGCCTGGTTTTGTTTTGCTGTGAAAGCAGGTCTTACTGCTGTCATCGTGACTGGACTTAAACTCATTACTTAAATCCCTTAAAGCTTGATTTGTTTAGCAATAATTATAACACTAACAGAATTCTTTTAAAGCCTCTTCTTTTTTCTTTTTTGAGACTCAACTAGAATCATTTTAACTAAAACTACTCAATATAAAAAGTTGCTCAATTAATTTAAAAAAGTTGAAATTTTTTTTAAAAAAATAGAGTATCTTGTAGTTTTTGTTACAATTGTACAACTATTTGTTCAGTGCCGGTTTATTGTTCCACTTGGTGACAGAAAACCAGAGCAGGATATATAAATCTAATTGTTATTAATTATACTCATTCGATATAGATCAAATGTCAGTATGATAAAATTGTCATACTTATGAAATTCACAAATTTCGGGTATGATATTTTGCAAATGTAAAAATATTTAAACTACAATTCAATATAATAATGGTGGTCAAAAGCCATTTAGATTCACTTTTTTAGCGATACAAAAAAATTATTATGATTTTAGCATCGTTTTGACCGTTTAAAATTTCACCAAACCGGGTAGAAAGTATAAACAAAGTATGCTATTAATTAAAATTAAGCATATGAAAATAACAATGTTAATGATATAATACATTTCAACGCATCCAGAAAACTAAGTGGTAACAATAAGCCAGTAGGGGGTGATTGTCTTCCAGTATACATGAGAGCCCGTTAAACGGGTATTTAATCGGTCAGTATTAGAGTTTTAGAAGTATTTGTTAGAAAGGATAAGAATATGCGTAACAATAAAGGTTTTACTTTATTAGAACTTCTCATCGTAGTTGTTATTTTAGGCGTATTAGCCTTAATTGCTGCTCCTACATTATTAAACGCAGCTGACAAAGCTAAAGTCGGCGCAGTAAAAGCTAACGTATCTGCTGCTGCTTCAACAGTAACAACATACCTTGCCGTTGATGAAATGACTGGTGCTAATGCTTCATCAACAGCAATTGAAACATTAAACAATGGTGGTGATGGAACTGCTGATACAGAAGATGATGCATGTAGCCCATTTGATAGTGTTTCAGATATGTCTTCAGGTTGTAACATTGATGCTTATACAGATGCAAGCCCTGAAAAAGGTCAAGTTGTTATTGCTGCTGACGGTTCAAATGAATATGCTGTAAATATTAAAGGATACGGCAAAGATGGCTCAACAGTTGTAGCTGCTAAAACAGTTAGAGCTCCACAATCTTCAGCATCAAGCTAGATATCTATTTAATAGCATAGCTTTTAAAGGATGGGGGGTATTTTACCCCCCATTTCCAGCCAGCATGTCAGTATGAATATTAGAGAGTTGTAAATTGAAAAGAGAAAGCGGCTTTACTTTAATAGAACTGCTTATTGTTGTAGTCATTTTAGGGGTTCTTTCCTTAATATCAACAGCAATATTAATCAATGCGCTGAATAAAGCCAAAGATTCTGCTGTAAAAGCTAATGTATCAGCTGCTTCATCAACAATGTTAACAGCTATGTCAGTTGATGAACTTACTGCGCAGGAAGCCATTAACAATAACCTTAATACGCTCAACAATCCTGATGGTATTGATGATAACGGTGACGAGATCAAAAGCCCTTATGATAATAGTATTGATGCCTTTGTTGAAGGCGAGAATGCTGACAGAGGTCAGGTTTCACTATTAGCATTAAGTAATACTGAGTTGAGTATAAAAGGTTATGGGCGATCCAGCGACTCACCAATTGCTGCAAGAACTATTAGCCCTTACAGTAATGATGAATAAACCTGATAAAACCGTGTTGTAAACTATTTAGATAATGTTATGTCTTTCCCTGAATGGCTGCAAAAAAATGAGAAATACATAATGCCACTGATACTGGTAGGTTTTATTCTGCTCGTATTCAGTAATTATGCATATCTACTGCCTGTTGATTTCAGGGGCTCCTGCGATGAAGGCGATATAGGCAGAGATCTTTATTATTTTTATCTGGTTTCTAAAGGGCAATTGCCATACATAGATTTTAACTGGATTTATGGCCCTCTATCAACTGTTCTAAATGGCATTACATTTAAAATATTCGGGGTTTCTGCATTTAATGCACTTACATTATGGTATATTACCTATGTTATAGCTATTTTCCTGGTCTATTATCTTGTTAAGAGCTTTTATAGCCCATCAGCAGGTTGCCTTGCTGGTGTTTTGTTCATAGTTTATTACGAAAGTTTATTGATACCTGTCTTTAATCACGTTACGGGTTTGCCTTTTGTTATTCTCAGTTTGCTGTTTATAAAAAGATACCTTGAAAATCAGACTATTAAATATCTTTATATTATAGCTATACTGTGTTTTTTGCTATGTATTACCAAGCTAAACATTGGTATAGCTTTCACCGTAACACTATTTTTCTGTTTAATATTATTTGACTTTATCAACAAAAGAGATTTAAAAGTTTATACTGGCCCGTTGTTAACTGTTACAGGTCTGACAACTCTGGTTTATGGCTTTCTAATTTTTAATTCTCCTTTAGATCAACTTGCAAAAAGCTTTCCTTATGGGTCAGATACACACATGGTATCTTCTAAGTCTCTTTTAGAGAGTCTTTTTGAGGTTCACAAAAGCTTTATTTATGGCTATGATAGCTATATTCTCACAAACCCGATACTTGAAAAACTCTTTTATCTCTTTACTTTTAATATATGGTATTTTGTTGTAATACTGATAGGCTTTATTGTAAGCTTTAAAATATTCAAAAATGAAGGCAAACAAAGTATTTCAATGGCATATATTATGACACTTTCTATTCTGGCTCTGTCATTAACCCATGAATTTATTTTAACCGGCAAAACAAATTCTCTCAAAGCCTGGAGCCTGTCAGTAATTATTCCTCTATCTTTCTATATATTCAAGTATGCCAGAGACAAATGGCATGATCACCATGACTATAAGCAAACAATACCTGTATTAAGGATTATTCTTATTTTATGTGTTGCAGTAAAATCAATCGTTTTCTTAATGCCGGCAGGGCATACCTCCTCCTATTGCAAAAATGACCGACTGAAAATCAGCGTTCTTCACGAATACTGGTACGAAACAATGAATAATTGTGTCGAATATATTCAATCACACACAAATGAAAATGAAAAAGTACTTACCCTTCCTTACAACAGCCTCTACAATTTCATCTCTAGAAGAGATCATCCTTCACGATATAACGAATTTTTATGGATTACAGGTATTACAGAGCAAGACCAGCACAGGGTTATAGATGACCTAGAAAAGAATAAAGTCAGGTTGATAATGTATACAATCAAACGAAGTATACCAGAAGCAGGAGGCTTCGGAACTTTTGGAGTTACACACTGTGAAATACTTGATAAATACATAAAAGATAACTACCATATCGACGAATCATTCAAATCCAGTTATTTTGGAATACACTTCTACCATAGAAATACTGATTTTAAAGAATAAAAGGAACAAAATATGATAAATAAGGAAAAATTAATACAAACTCTTTTAATTGCTGTTATTGCAGCTTTTATGGCAAATATTATCTTCTGGTTCCATTCAAATATGCTCAAAAAAGATTCAAACCAGCAAACACCCCTGCTCGAAATAACTAACCCTCTGCTAAAAGAAAAAAAGACCATAACTATAAACAATATCAATATTCCTGAAGATGAAAATATCACTATAGACGGTATAAATATACCCGCTAACATTAACCTGATCGTCAAAGATATTGATATACCTGAATCTTCAATACTTAAGATCAATACCATCTCACTGCCGCATAAATCTACTGTTATGTTCGATGAAGTTAAACTTGAAAATAAAAAGAATCTGGAAATCGGTACGACACATTCAACAGGTACATCAAGAATTGTAAACAATTACTTCGACATAAGAGGTAAACAGCTAAGGATATTAGAAGAAAAGAATCCTGATGCACGCTTGATAAACTTGATTGTCAGAAAATCTGTTCCAGCTGGGTCTGATAATGACCAGAATACCCGGACAGAAAAACTAACACAATGTGTTATAGAAGACGTTACAGAAAAGGATAACACTAAAAGCTTTGAAGAAATAGAACTTGATGCCAGCAGAACAGCATTAATTCTCATAGATGTATGGGATTGCCACTATAACAAAGGATGGCTCAACAGAGCAGAAAAAGTTACTAAAGATAAAATAACCCGCCTGCTCGAACTTGCTAGAAAAAATGACATACCAGTTATACATATAGCTTATAACACAAAGATATCCAGACATATTACACCTGAAAAAGATGAACTGGTATCAACTAATCTGGAAGAAATAATCCATTACCTCCAACAGAAAAATATTACAACCCTCTTTTATGCTGGCTTTTCAACAAATTATTGCCTTCTATTCAGGCCAGCCGGTATGGTCAACATGAAACAAAATTATTACTATGATGTTATCGCCGTAAGAGATGCTACAAATGCTTTTGAGCTTCCTGAAACCCTGGAAAAAGAATATACAAAAGAAGTTTCACTGGATATAATTGAATTTATGCTCGGGTCTTCTACCACAATAAAAGACCTTGAAACCGCTCTTAAATACGCCAAAAAGCCTGCTAATAATGAATAATGTATGCATAGAAAATCATAAAACCCTGAAAATACTTAAAGAACACTTCTGGCTTCTTGCGCTTATTGCTGTTTATCTATATTTGTTTTCAATTTATGGCTTTAAACTCTATTTTGACCTGACATTTGAAGGTGATTTTGGTAGAGATTTTTATTATTATTACCTGGTATCTAAAGGGCAACTTCCATACATCCACTTCAACTGGATTTATGGCCCACTTGCACCTCTGATGTACGGATTAACATACAAACTATTCGGGGTTAATATCTTCAACGCCGCCTTAATCTGGTATATTCTGTTTACAATAATTGTTTTCGGGCAATATTTCTTAGTTAGCAGATTCAGTAATAACTTTTGTGGCTTTCTGGCTGGCCTTATCTTTATTCTATATTACACAATGATAATAAAATCAACCAATCACATTTTTGGAAGTATGATTTTAACTGCGATAACAATACTTATGTATTATTATTTCATAAAAACCAAACCCTGGCTTATCTATACAATTGCAGGTTTCTGTTTTTTACTTATTATGGTTAAGATAAATATGGGTATAATCATATTAGTTGCTGTTTTTGCAGGTATTACCGTTTATAACTACTTTAACAAACTTGATATGAAAAAATCTTGCCTGTTAACAATAGTTGTTGTAGTTTTATCTGCAATAATTTATGGATTATTTATTTATTTTATACCTGAGGAGCAGGTTAATAAGAGCTTTCCTTTTTCCAGTAGCCTTTTAATGGGCCCTACTGAAAGCCTTTTTAATAGACTTTTTCTTTTTGATTCTGTTATTCCGTACTTTGAAGATATTGAAAACCTTGATTTACTAAGGTTTCTACACTTTTTCAGCGCAGCTGTCTGGTATTTTGTTTTTCTCTTTTTGTCGCTTTTAGCAGGCCTTTTAATATATAAGAAAGAAGGTATAAACAGTTATAAACTGTTTTTTGTACTCATATTATTTATTGCAGGCCTCCTGAGTACTCACGAATTTATACTTGTAGGTACTATTTATACTCTCAGATACTGGACTTTGCCTGTTGTCATACCGCTTGTGTTTTTTGCTGCAAGTTATTTCATTGATACATATAAAGAAACTCGCTGGTTGGGGCCAGTTTTAACAGCTTTTTGTACTTTTCTTTTCGCAGGGCTTCTGGTCAAAATCCATGTAGCAACACTGTATGCCAGTTATCCAGCCAGTTATGCTCCCTGTAAAAGAGCAAAAATATCTTTCGTAAACGACCAGTGGTATCAAATTTTTACAAAAGGAATAAATTATATCGAACAGAATACTTTAAAAGATGAAAATGTTCTTACATTACCGTATAATACGATTTATAACTTTATAAGTCAACGAGATCAGCCTTCAAGGTATACAGAATTTATGTATATTTCAGGCCTGTCAGATGATGATCAAAATAAGATCATTGAAGATATTGAAAATAAAAAAGTTAACATTATTCTTAAGTCGTTAAAGGTTAGTATACCTGAAAAAGGCATAGGTGAATTTGGCAAAACTCACTGTAATATACTCAATAGATACATAAATGACCATTATTTGCCTGCCCATGAAGTTACATGGTACGGCGGTAAGCCTATTACAATTATATACAGGCGTGAAACACCCTTCAGATAATTTTTTATTTTCCTCACATTTTATAGCATATGTCTGGTATAATTGGGCTATGGTGAAAAAAATCGTTACAGTTTTAATCTTTCTTTTTCTCTGCTGCGGTGTTTTTTATTCGCAACAGCGACTTGACAGATATGCAAAGGATCAGAAGATATTTTATACTGAAAAAAATCTTCTGATAACACTTCCTACGAATATAACCAGATATTTAACTCTGGGATTTGATAATCTTATAGCTGATATTGTCTGGCTTGAGTTTATTCAATATTTTGGAGAGAATTATCACATTAAAAATACTCAGGGAGAAGGATATGACTTTAGTTATACCTATAAATATATAGATGTAATAACAACTCTTGACCCTGAATTCAGCTTTGCTTACTGGTATGGCGCTTTTGCAATTGCAGATGAAATGGAAAAACCTCACCTGGCAATGAATATACTGGAAAGAGGTATCAAAAACAACCCTGGAAACTGGCAGTTGCCCTACACTGCAGGGGTTTTGCAGCTGATGTATTTTAACAATTTCTATGAAGCACATAAATACATAAAACGGTCATATGAGCTGAATCCGAACTCTAAAAAACTTGAAAAGGTTGTAGAAGTACTTGGTTCTAAGAAAAACGAGCAGGAAAAAACAATATTAATGTGGTTTGAGATATACAAAGAAGCTAAAGCACGCAACGATAAGGTTACGATGCAACGTGCCGAACAAAACCTTAAAAAATTTGGTTATCGAGTTGCTGAGAAGCAAGAATGAGTTCTAAAACAAGAGATTTAATCTTCTGGATTCTGCTTGCTCTTTTGCCAGGTGTTTTATTACTTGTTATTATTGTTATTTTGCCATCAATGAGCTTTTTTAGAGCCAGAACACTCTATGATTCTGATATTAACTGGCTTTTAAAAACAGGAGAATATATTTATGACAGCGGGTTTAAATTACCGGGTACTGATATCTATTCTTTCACTCATACAGAGACTCCCTGGATACTTTATCAGTGGCTTTATGAGCTAATACTTTATCTTTTCTATTCCTTAGCTGGTTTTAGTGGAATGGGCTTACTTTCAACTATAACAATTGGTCTTACTTTTACTATTCTCTTTATAAACCTGAGGTTGCAACGTATTTACACTTTTTATATTTCTATTGCCATTATAGCTGGCCTCTGGATAACTACCATTAACTGGTATGCCCGGCCCGCCAGTATGACATATCTTTTTACTGCCTTACTTTTATTATTATTTACACTGGCTGAAAAGAAATCTTCAGGGTTTATATGATTAATACCCATTGTATTTATTTTCTGGGCTAATATTCACCTCGGGTTTATTGCCGGACTTATTATCCTGGCTCTTTTTATCTTATATCAGTCTATAAAATCTTTTTTATTACAAGATGATACTGCCAGACAACTTGCTAAAAAGCTTCCCTTCATTGCTCTTTTGAGTATAATGGCAACACTTATTAATCCTTATCAGCACCTGTTATACTCTTATTTTCATAGACTTTCAAGCTCACAATATATGAACAATCATATTAAAGAGTTGCTTTCACCAAATTTTCATAATGATATTTACCTGGCTGTGCTTGTTACCTTTACTGTGATACTGTTCTTAAGCTATTTTATAAGAAAAGTAAACTATTTTTATGTAATTATGCTTGCTGTATCATTCATTTCTATGCTTGTATGTGTTAAAAATATCCCTTTTTATGGTATTTTTGCAACCCTTGTTCTTGCTTTTCAACTTCAAAATATGCATTTTAGTATTATTAATAAATCAAAAACCTCTGCTTACATTGATATTGCTTTTAACACAATAGAAAAAATAGCTATTCAAGCCGGCAAAATATCCACTCTATCATTCAAAATAAAAGACTGGCAGATTTCTGCGCTGTCAATTATGGCTGTTATTGCTTTAAGCATAGCATTATATAAGGTTCCACTTGTTCAAAATTATTACAGTTTTTCGCTGGAATATAAAAAGATCAGACCTTATTACGCTTATGAGTTTGTAAAGAGATATCAGGTTCCTGGCAAATTTTATACTTACCCAACATGGGGAAGCTATGCCATACGAAAACTTTACCCTGAATACAAAGTGTTCATTGACACACGATTTGATATGTATGGAGAAAAGTTTTTTAAAGAATCGCATGATATAAAACTTACTCGAAACAAATGGGAAGAACATTTAAACAGCTTTAAAGTCAACTGGGTAGTTATACCACCTGGTTCAGAGCTTGCAAAAGCCTTGAGTAATGATGAAAATCAAAAATGGTTTGAAGCTTATAGAGACAGTGTAGCGGTTATTTACATAAAAAATACATTTGAAAATAAGTTCTGGTTTAAAGAATCCGGGGCGCAAAAACATTATACAGCTGCCAGAACGGCCAGATAACGATTGAAGAGAATAAAAATTACTGCATAAAGCCTGCAGGGCAAAATAAATTTTCGTAAATATAATTACAAATATTAAAACCGGGTTGACAGCTTTACAGGGGGTGTCATACCATGAAATACACGAAAAGTGCTCTATTGAAAACTAAATAAAATTGATTTATATTTTATTAACGGGGCGACATGGCCAAGTGGTAAGGCAGGGGTCTGCAAAATCCTTATCCCCAGTTCGAATCTGGGTGTCGCCTTTTAAACCCGGGCAATTGGCGCAGTTGGTAGCGCACTTGATCGACATTCAAGGGGTCACTGGTTCGAGTCCAGTATTGCCCATAAAGGCTGCGAGAGTTTACTCTTGCAGTTTTTTTTAAATAATTTTTTGATATTGAGTCAGAAGAGTTTGATTACTTATTATTATGTCTGATGATTTAGCTCAAAAGATCGATATTATTAAAGGTACAGAATTTGACTGGTTTGCAGTTGATTCTGAAGGCTATGTTGGACATTTTTCTACTGCAGGATCCGGATTAATACCACTTCTGGCTATTCAAAACTTTGAAGATTATTATTCATTAATGGATTTTTTCTCATCGAAAAAGGGAAATTACAGATCATTTCTGCGTGCTGAGATTAAAAGCTGTTATCAAACCACTCTAAAATCATTTGTTAATAAAAAACCTGAAGATGCCTATTTAGATTGGTTAAATGTTGCTTCTTTTGGTATTTATTCTTATGATTGGCCTGTAAATGATAATATACCATATGAATATTATTACAGCGTAACATTTTCAGATGATTACATTACAATAGATAACTTACCCGGAGATTTTAACAAAATTGTAAGTCGAATATGCTTTAAAGACATACTTTTTAGAGATTTTGATGAAATTAATCCGGCTAACTTCTTTGAATGTATGTAAGCTCAGGATTTCTATAATATGATTTCATCTCAAGTGTGAGGGTTTTAACTTTTATTGATTGCAAAATATACTAATCAGTGAATAACACCAGATTTATTTACGAATTTCCAAAGTATATATGAATTTCAATTTATTTTACTTAAAAAAAACTTAACTCTTTATAGTCATAATGATTACTATAAATCTTTTATTGCCAGCTATTTCAATCAATTTAAAGTTTATATTAGTTAATAAGCTTTTTAAGTTTTGTAAAATAAATTTCTGATTTTCAAAAAAACACGTTTAAAATCACAAAATAAGGGAATAAAGAGAGTGTCAGAAAAAGACAATCTTTTTGCACATAATATACACCTCATAATGCAACCCATCCTCTATACAAACCTGCTACTAGATTTAGAACCCTTTGTGGTTCTTTTTTTTGAGTTTTTAGCAGGTAAAATGTATTTGCATTAGCTTGTTTTACAAACTTGTTTTTAGAGAAGGCATTTATGGGAGCGTTTGCACTAGATACTGTCTGACATAAATGCCTGTAAGTCCATTATTTTGATATACTTTTAATATTAAAACATATTATAGCATTAATAAGATGTGTGATTGTTATCATCTGGCTATATAATGTATTGACTTTATTGTTTTTCTACCTTGATATTCCAGTGGTGCGGATCGTTAACAGGCAGGGTGACAAGATACTTCTCTTTGCCTGCCTCAAGTATGGCTGAAGCCATATTGGGGTCACCATCTGTTGCACTCGATTTCTTAAAGCTATGGTCTTTTTTCATCAATGCTGACAGCAATTTACCTTCTTTGCTATCCGGCATATATCTTACAACTTCCTGTGCTGAAACTTCGATCCATTTCTCTTCTTCTTTTGGTTCAATGACTTTAAAGACATGGGCTCCACCAGGAGGCAGGCTCACAAACATTTTCTTACCTACGGTACGGGCAAATTTCTTTGTTTCACCAGCTTTTATATCTACATTCTGATCATCCATAACTACTTTAGCGCCATCACCTGAACCCAGTGAAGATGGAACATTGAATTCTGAAGATAAACCCTGATGCGGGTTCTGGTTAATAAGTGTCAATAGTTCACCTTCAGGTGAATCAACTTCTATACCCATAAGGTTATTGGGTAAAAAGTGATATTTCAGTTCTGCTTGTTTGCTATTTAAAACATCTTTGACCGAATCATATGCGTTAAAGAGCTTATGATAGGTCTTATTAAAAGTTGTATTATTAACCAGTGGCATTTCTCCTTTTGTGACAGTAAGGTCTCTGCCATCTTTTGTCTGGAATTTAGAACCATCCTCGTTGCCATTCATCATATAGAACGGCCGTTTGCCGTCTCCGGCAGTAGTAAACAATCCCAGTGTCATAGCAAGTTGAACACCATCATTGCCGGATCTGTCTATTCTATGCCTGTTTGAACCAACTGCACAGTCATGAGTATCTAATGAGAAGAGTTTAGAGATAGCTTTTTTGATTTTACCCTCTTTAAATCTGGCAGCCAGTTGTTTCACCCAGTTAAAGCTGCCTTCTACACGATCTTTTATGCTTGACGGGTCTGGATCCCAGTATTGATCAGAGCCAAGGGTGAGGTCAAAGCCAATATTGGCAAATTTAACCATATCTTCTTCAAAGGCTTCAGCCAGTGCAGCAACAGATTTAGATCCACCGGGTTTTGATTCATCTCTTGCCCTATCAATAACCTGTTTCCAGATATCTGCTGTTGCGTAACCAAGCTTAATTGCACTTGCACCATTACCGGCATTGTTAAATTCATCAAATCCGTGTTTGGCCATATCTGCTCTAATAAAATCAAAACCATATTTTTCTCTTGATTTCGGGAATATTTCTGTGAAATATTCAATAGCTTCTTTATTTGGTCTGGATGGATCAACTTCACCTGCCATTGTTTTCTCGTTATGATAGAATTTAAACGGTGTCAGGTTGCCATAGGGCTCTTTTCCACCTGATGAAAACCTTGGATAGTTGCCATTTTTTACCCATTCCTGGAATACTGGCAGCTCATTACCGTTCCAGGGTGCTACAGGTATATTAGCATAACCCTTTTGCTGCTTCACTTCTGCCAAAACAGCATTTTTAATATCATCTTTCTTTTCAGGATAATCTTCTTTGATTACTCTATAGATATCTGAAGCTGGGTTGTCTTTCATTTCCTGGCCAAGTTTCTTTAACCTTGCATCTCCTGATTGCTCTAAAGCCTTCATAATAGCGGTTTTCATTTCATCCTGAACTGTAAGATTATTATTATATTTTAAATTTTTGTCATTTTTATCTGTCAAATCAATACCAGAACCAATAGCTACCCCTGATTTGTTATCATTAAGCTTTACCCAGCGAAATAGATGAGGTTTTTCTATTAATTCATCGGCCCAATCAGACATATGAGGTATTAAATCCATCCCTACCTTTTTGTCAAGCAGGTGAGCAGCATCAACAAAGGCTTTCATAAGTTCATCAGCTGTCATTTGTTGATTTTCAGGTATGCCTTTATTGAGTGCTTCAAGGTCTTTTTTATAGATATCAGGGTCTAAGTCAAAACTCGACTGGGCATAAAGTGCACCATTACTATTATCAAAGATAGGCGAAAGGTATATACTATCTGGCCTGATAGTTGGTAACATTTTAATTGAATTGACAAGACCTCCCATAGCTCTGGGGCTCAGGTTATAAAAAGTAGATTGCTTAACCCAGCTTGAATCTTTTTCACTTTCAATAGGTGAAACCGGCTTTGCAAAGTCATTACCCTTAACTTTTGCAATGGCTTTAATAGCCTGAATTGCTTCATAAAGCTCAGCAGCCTTTGCCTGAGCTGGTGAAAGGTCTACATAATTACCAGAAATGTCTAATTTATCACCACTGCTATGTGCAGCTTTCTTGGCAAGATGTTCAAGCTTATCCAGAGGTGATTTTGTTCCAGTAAAGCTAATAAAATCTTTTGACGGCAGGCTTTTAAATGTAACTACTTCTGGTTGTAGTGCTTTATGGACGGGTTGTTTCCGTTGGGGTTGACGAAGAATTTCTTGATTCAATGCAACATTAAACAATGCTTTGGCTCCCTTAAACTATTGATCCCATTTCGCCCCTCTGTAAACGCAGAAGATAAGAATTTAATTACCCGGAGGTACCTCAGAACTTATTTCATAGGGGAATTTTATACATGTCTCATTGATAATAAAACTCCTAAAAATCCATAGTAACAGTCATAATAAATATTATTTACTTTTTGTAACATTAAAACTGGCCGGTACAATCAGCTTAAAATGACGTATATCAAAATTATTTCACAATTTTAGAAAAGATAAAGACTGCCTGACAAGGATTTAAGTGTTACGTGGTGGATCTTTTTTACCCATATTCTTAAGAAATCTGAATGTATCTTCGTAAATAAGGTATAAATAGGGATCTTTATTGACACTAACGTAATAATAACCTTCTTTAGAAGCTTTTCCTGTTTTGATTGTATCGGGTGTTCCGCTGCCTTTTCTATATAATTCAATCTTGAGCTCAGGATTATCAAACCCGAAGTCTTCTTTTGTGTCATGATATTTTAAATCGCTAATAATATCAGCATACCTGGCGGAAAGATCGAGAATATACTGGTTGGTAACAATATCTTCAAGGCCTGTTTCCTTTGAAACCCAGAGGTTACGCCGGTCTTTTTTGAATGTATATTCTTTATCATTTTTATAAACAATTACTTTATCAAGATCACTCATAGGAACTGTAACAAGGTTTTTATTTCTGAAATCCATTTCTGGCATGGTGATACGGTCAATTTTTGTTTTGTTAACAACATAAACTTTATTATCTAATGTGTTTAAAGCATAAAAAAGCTTGGTAGAGGGTATAGCATCACTATATAAAACTTTAACATCCTTGCCGTCAGATGTTCTAGCTCTCAGAGATACCAGCGGATCATCCAGCTTATAGTTTTTTAAGTCTTTTACTTTTTCATCAATATAGACGTCTGCGGCGTTGCCAAAGAGGCTTACCAGAATACTTTTAACATTAGACTGATCAGCAAAGAGTTTCTGATCATCCTGTTGTATAAGATACCAGTGATCACCATCTTTTTTGAATCTTATTATATTATTTCCTTTTTCTATAACAAGTTCTTCAACTTCTGAAGGCTCTATTTTGAATATATCTCTATTTATAAGCGATTGAGGAGTAGCAGAAAGTGCGTTATAAAGATATTTATCTGCTATGTAAACAGTATTATCTTTTTCCAGCATAGCATATCTATTACTTGAGGTAGGCGTTGTATCACCTATATAGACCCTGTAAGACTTTCCGTTTTTAAGTGTCATTTTCAAATCTTTGTGCGGAGGCTTTAAACCAAATTCTTCAAGATTATTGTAGTCTTTTATCTCTCCTATCAGGCCAACAGTGCTCAGGACTGTTAAAATATCCTGAATGTCTGGTGTATATGCAAGCTGACCATTAACATGCCAGGTTTTTTCATCGATTTTCTCAAGAACCATGTTTATTTCACGGTTTTTTGTACTCAATATTTCAATTTGTGTTACCTCTGAAGGTTTAAAATCAAAGAGTTGTTTTCTTTCATAACCGGTTTGAACTGATGGAGAAGGCTTTTTCAGAGGAACAACAAGCACAACAAGTACCAACAACACAATTATTGCTATGATTGTCGGCAAAAACTTTTTATCTAGGCTTTTCTTTTTTTCCACCATATTAATAAACCTGTAAATATCATAATTCCGGGTAATAAATATATCAAAATGTAGTGCATGAGTTGTTTTTGTTGTTGAGTCATACTGATAATGTTAGGTTTTGATGAAGGTCTATCAATAGATATCAACTCATAATCTCCAGATAGCCAGTTAATAGCATTCAGAATTAGAAAACTATTGCCATAATAATCTATCCAGCGATTAGAGGCAAAATCTGAATCGCCTATGACAATCATTTTAGACTCAATTTTCTCTGTTCCTGTTTCAGTTTCTTCTTCTATTAACCTTGTAATGGCAAAACCCAGGGCTAATGGGCCAAGCATATCTTTTTCTTTATCATATTCATACTTATTTTCTTCAAGATAGGTTTTTAAATCTGTTTCTCCGTAGCTGGTCTTCATACTGGTTGTAAAAATAGGTGTTATCTGGAGGTTATCCATTTTTTTGCCAATATGTCTCATTGATCTTGCTCTATCAAAGAATGTAAGAGGAATTGTTGATTTTTTGTCATTCATAATTACAGGATGAGACATATAACGTGTAATAACCGGTATTAAAGGATTTTGACCAATATTATGAACATAATCTACTACCAAATCATTATGAACAATAAGGCCAACTGTCTTAAGATAGCTCACCAGATTACTCTCAGCAAATGGATCAAGAAGAATAAGAATATTACCGCCATCTTCAAAATAGTCGTTAATAGCTTTAATTTCACCGGGCATCATACCGGTTTCAGGAGATAGAAGAACCAGTGTTGCACATCTTTTAGGTATTTCAGAAAAATTAGGAGAAAGCATTTCTGTCTGATAACCAAGGTTTTTAAGCTTTTCGTTTAGCTTGTTAAACTGAAATTCTCCATCAGAGGTTATATCCCCCTCTCCATGGCCGGTGGTAAAGTATATAGCCTTTTTAATATCGCTTTTAAGCCTTATGATAGCACTTGTAAATTCTTCTTCTTCTATTACATCAGCTCTGGTGTAATCTTTACCTTTCTGGAAACCATAAGCTCTAGATTTAGCTGATGTAACATGAAACTTTTTAGCTAACCCCGGGTTTTTGTCAGGATCAAGAACTTTGCATATTACCCTGCCCCCTGAATAATAAACATAACGGTCACACATATCTTTGAATACTGAGCGGGTAGTTGAATCGTTCGAGGGTATAAAACCGTAAATAGTCAGTGGTTCATCAAGGTTTTTAATTATCTGAATGGATTGTTCAGACAGAGTAAAAGCTTTTGTTTGTGTTGCATCAATTTTTAACCGGTACTTCTGGCCAAACACATTTATGAGTATGACAATAAAGAATATGACCAGAATAAATATAAATGTATTGGTTCCATACTTAGCCGACCGGACTGAAATAGAATCTTTTATCTCGTTCCAGTTGAAATAGAGGTTAATAGCAAGAATAATTAGCCCTAAAATCGATGCTACTGGACCACCTGGCATCATTGGGTAAATGCTATAGATAATCAGGCCTGTAACTATTAATACAACACCTGCTATAAATGCAATTCTGGGAAGGTATTTTTTCATATTTTAACGCCACCTTTGAGATTCTAAAATTCTTTCTGCAACAAAAAGAGTAAATAATATTGCAGTCACAAAGTATACTATATTCGATGTATCTATAACCCCCTTATAAAAATCAAGATAATGGGATATAGAAGAGAAATCGTAGAACAGCTGACTCAAAGTAGAATCTGTAACCTGATAAAGGTTATAAAGAAAATAAAGTATAGCACAAAGAGCAAAACCTATAATGGCTGATATTAACTGGTTTTCTGTAAGCGAAGACGCAAGCAAACCAATAGCAATACCGAGGGCACCAAATAGAAACAGCCCCAGCGTTGAAGCTAGATAAGTGCCCCAGTCTATCTGTATTTCAGGCAAATTCTTTATCAGCATAGGATAAATAAATGTTATTGCCAGAATGAATATCCAGAGAATTGTTGCTGCAAAATACTTGCCTAAAACAATATCAAGGGATGAGATAGGAGAAGTCATCAGTAATTCAATAGTTCTATTTTTCTTTTCTTCTGCAATCAATCGCATTGTCAGTATAGGCAAGAAAAATATTGTTACAAAGGCCATATAAAGATGTTCACGGCGCAATACAAACAGGTTAACATCGAGTGCTTTGAGGGCTACAGGGTTACCTGCTGCTGCAATGCTCTGACAATAAGAATTAAAGTCTATCAACAGCATATAAAAGTTGAATCCTGTCAAAAGGAAAAATATGCCTATGAGAATATAGAACATCGGAGATGTAATGTAGCTTTTAAGCTCTCTCAGGGTTAATACATAGATATTTTTTGCTGATATCACTTCTTTTACACCTTTTCTTTTATTGTTAATCTCTTGAATACCTCTTCAAGTGTCATTTTTTCTGACCGTATTTCTTCAATACTCCAGTTATTTTCAGATGTAAGTCTGATAATGCGGTCTTTGGCTCCACTACCTTTATCGCAATAGATCCTCAGGTTGCCATCATTATCTTTTTTAATATCCTTAACAACATCAATTGCCCTGATGGATTCTATTTTATGATCATCAACCGCATCAAGTACCAGTATAACAACATCCATTTCCTGGAGATGTTCTTGCATTTCGCTCCATGAACCTTTACCGACTATTTTACCTTTGTCAATAATAACTATATGCTTGCAAAGCGTCTCTGCTTCAGAAAGTATATGAGTACTCAGAAGAACTGTTTTGCTTTCAGCAAGTGACTTAATAAGTGATCTAATTTCGATTACCTGATTAGGATCAAGCCCGACGGTCGGCTCATCAAGAATAATAACCTTCGGATCATGTATAATAGCCTGGGCTACACCTACCCGCTGTTTATAGCCTTTAGATAACTTGCTTATCATACGGGTTTTCATTTCTTCAAGGCCACATTGTTCAATTACCTTATCTTTTTTAGCTTCTATTTCACGATTAGGAACCTGTTTGATCTGTGCTACAAACCTTAAAAAAGAGGTTACAGTCATATCAGGGTATAGGGGAGGAAACTCTGGCAAATAACCTATGCGCTGCCTGACTTTAAAAGAATCATCAAATATGTCATAACCATCAACCCTTGCAGTACCTTCATTAGCAGGCATAAAGCATGTCAATATTCTCATGGTCGTTGTTTTACCTGCACCATTTGGGCCTAAAAATGCTACTACCTCGCCTTCTTCGGCTTCAAAACTAATATTGTCTACGGCAACAAAACTGCCATATTTTTTCGTTAAATTTTCTACTTCGATGATTTTTTTCAAGGCAAAACCCCATTTCTTAAATATTATATTAAATGCACTCAATAATTTATATCAAAATGAAAGGCTAATACCCTCAATATTTGTGTAATCTGATTTTTTGAATGCAACTTATAAATTAATAAGAATTATATCTAATTTTAATTTTAACTTCAAAATTGTTACCCGGGCAAAAATTTTAATTGTTTAGAGTCTAAAAAATTTTAGAATTGTTTAGTTCTTCAAGTCGTTTAGTATATACCTTGAAAGCAAATTATTATTAGCTTTTGGGAAAACCTATAACCCTTTCAGTAACTGCCAGAACTATCTTCTCTGAGGATAATCATAATACAAGACCTCTATCAACACTGGCCGTGTCATGGAATTATTTTCTTGCGACATCTTACCAGTCATCATTATAATAGTCTGAATTACGTGAAAAATGAGCAATAGCAAATATAATAATTACAATTATGGCTATTATACCGCAGCTTGAAGCCAGATAAAGTAAAAGAAACATAAGAATACCAAGCATAAAGAAGCTCAGGGCATAATTGACAAAAATCTCAAAAATAAACCCTAATGAAGCCCGCCAGCAATAAATGATTGTTAAAAAGGTCATTATAATAGTTTCAGCCAGAAACAATACTATCAGCCCCAGTGGATTCAAATAGGTAATATTTGAAAGCAACAATAGCAAAGGTATCAGCCAGATCATAATAGGTGTCAACTCGACAACACGCTGTTCACGGCTTGCTTCAAAGTGTTCGTCTCCTGACATAAACAGGTCTAACGGAAAAACAAGGTAATGTAAATACCCTAAAATACCGTGTTCTCTGGTAAATTCAGATGCGCCAGCAGCTTTCATTTAATACCTCTTATTTTTAACCAAATATTGCGGCTGCAATGATAAGTGCCATACTGAGAAAGAAGCCTGCAATCATTATTGAAAGTGAAATATTGTTGTTAGCGATTTCTTTGTCAAAATCCAGAGGGTTAATAATGTCAAAAACTTTATAGGCAGCCATAAGCAAAATTGCCCCCATAATGGCATAAAGGGTAGTTACGGCAACGGTTTCAATATTTAAATGAGAAACAGCCGTTTGTGCAAATATAAGCATACTTTAACTCCTCAAAAATATATAGACTGGTATTATTTACCGAATGAACCAAAGCTTCCTCCGCCAAAAGAGCTTCTGCCGCCAGAGTAAGAGCGTGTGCTTCTTGAGCCTGAACTATAAGAAGACCCACCTCTACTGCTATAACCTCTGCCAAGCCAGCCACCTCTGCCACGAGCACCATAATAGAAGAAACCGCCATAATATGGACGATGATAACTGCTATAATGCCCGGTAGTGCTCGATGTAGTTGTTTTACCAGGTTCGGCTGCTTTAGGAGATGTTACCCCAAGGGCTATCTGGGCCAGCCAGATTAAGACTATGGGTGTGACAGTAGCTAGAAGAAACACTATTATATAAATAACTCTTGGCATTAAAATTTAGTATCCTGTTTGACGAAGTTAAAATTTCTATGATTTAATTTATTTTACCAAAACAATCTTTCTTATGCCAAATAAAGTTTTTACATGAAAATTCATACACCATCAACAAAACATAAATATTCTGAGCTTGACCAGATCGAACTCATCAATAAGTGTCAGGATAACGACATTTATGCCATGGAAGAGCTTGTAAAACGCAATCAGAAGATCATTTACAGCGTTTTATATCATCTGGTTTCAGATAAATCAATTATTGCTGACCTTGCTCAGGAAGCTCTCTTTCGTATGACAAAATCAATTAAGTCACTCAGAAACCCTGCTACCTTTAAGTGGTGGTTGAATCAGATAATTACTAATCTTGTTTATGATGAAATGAGGCGCAGAAAGAGAAAACTCAACACTATTTCTATGGATACACCTATTGCTAACGATTCTGAAAGTGACACATCCACCAGAGATATTGTTGATTCTTCCAGGCTGCCTGATGAAAATTTACTGAATACTGAACTTGACGAAAAAATTCGAAATGCTATTAATAATTTACCGGAACAGTTCAGGACTGTTATCGTCTATAGAGAACTACAAGGATTATCTTATGAAGAAATTGCTAAAATAACCTCTACCAGTCTGGGGACTGTTAAATCAAGAATAGCACGTGCTCGAAGCAGACTTCAGGAAGAATTGAAACCGTATTTAAAATCCGGGTGAAAATAATGGATAAGGAACAACACAACTGCGAAAATATCAAAATACTTCTATCAGCCTATTTAGACAATGAGGTGTCTGCTGAAGAAGCTATAATAATTGAAAAACACCTTGCCATTTGCCCTGATTGCAGGGAAGAACTGGATTTTCTAAAAAATATTAGCTCAAAAGTACAACACTTTCTGGGTAATCATACCTTTGAGATGCCAGACCTTACAGAATCTGTTATAAATCGATATAACAGGTCTTCCAGTCTTTCATGCGGTGAGGTTTTAGAAGAGCTATCAGCTTATTTTGATGGAGAACTAAGCCCGTCTGTTTATTATTCCGTTGAAGATCACCTGTCAGAGTGTGAAGAATGTAACGAAAAATTCCAGCAGCTTGAAAAACTAAGGGCTTTGATCAAGCTGTCTGTTGATTCACTTGATATAGACCTCTGGGAGAGTGTTTACAAACGCATTATTACCCCGGAAGAACTGAAATGTCAGTTTATTCTGGATCAGCTTTCAGCCTATATAGACAAAGAGGTAGATAGTACTCTTGCTAAAAACATTTCAGAACACCTCTTGCTCTGCAAGAAATGCCGCAAAGAGTTTAATGAACTGAAATCTCTTAGTGCATTAACTCAAAAAGCTTTGCAGTCGCCTGCAAAAGATATTAATCTGTGGCCACAGGTGTATGTCAGACTTACAGAAGAAATACGGTCAAAGACATTTTTAGCTACAACCGTGGCCTCTGCTTTTATGGTAGTTCTTGTATGGCTTGTTTTAAGTGTAACTTTTCCTGTGAGCAATACAGATAATATTATTTCTGTTGAATCTTACAGTGAAAATAACCTGTATAGGCCTGATAGATCTGAGGTTTCGGTGGTTACCTCAAATGATTTTAATTCTGCTGACAGTTATTTATTTACGAATGTTTTTGATGAGCCACCATCAGGGGTTATTCCGACGATGTATTATTCAGGTGCTAGCGATGTGTATGAACCTTAAAAATCTTTTTATTTCAGGGTTAATTTATGTGGTATTTACCGGTATGCCTGCATTATCTCAGGTTCAGCCGGCATCAATGTCTCAATCATCTAAATCTTTGAGCTCAGAAAACCTGACCACCCGAAATTATACGCAGATTAACTGGGGTAAATTAAACCTTTCCAGTGAGCAGATGGAAAAAATTCAATCGCTTGATAAAGAGTGGATGCGTATACAGCAGTTAATACGCCCCAAGATTATTAGAGACCAGCAGCAATTAAAGAATATTATGAGTAACCCTGAAGTTGATGAAGATTTAATTCGCAAGCTCCAACGAGATATAATGCTTCGACAGGAGCAGTTACGCTATGAAGCAACAGAGAATTTTCTTTCCAAGAGGCGTATTTTGACATCAGAGCAACGGGAAAAGCTTCATAAGATGGTATCACCGTAGAAGTTTTTGGGGAAAGATATTATTTGCAGATACGGCAGGGTTGATGCAGCTAAGAAAGAATATGTCATTATAACGATCTTCAAGAACTGTACCTTTGATGAGGTTTCTGGTTTCCTGAGAAAGACCGGAGGCTATCTGAATATAACGTTGAATTGAGTCTTTTGTTCTTCCTGTATTCCTTGTTGTTTCTGAGATAAAAACTCTCACCGGAGCGAACTAAGTTCGCTCCGGTAGTTATTAGCCTCTTTCCCACTTTTGAGTCATTCTGAGCACATATCAAATGTTTATTCTAGATTGCCACGTCGGGCTAAAAACCATCCTGTCAATGGCAATAGTTTATTGAACGCCTGAATTAGGCCTAAATAAAACTCTCACCGGAGCGCACTTAGTGCACTCCTGAGCAGCCTTCAGTATCTTCAGAAATCTGATTATTTATGACGTTGGTTCTGAAAATGCCACTATTTATTCTGGAGGCCTCTGAATAACTTAAACGTTCTCAGATTCAAGAAATTAGTGTCAGGAATTCCATCAATCTTGAAATATCGTGAAATTATTATTCAGATATGCCCTCGCTGAAACCTTCTCTCCGGTTGAGGGCAAGCAGGATACGGGTTTTCAAAATCAAAAATAAATAATCTATATTTTAATAATGCACTGGTCTATAATTATGCTAAATTATCATTAAGAAGACATTTGCATAACTTAAAAGATTTTCAATTTTCAATTACAGATAGAAAAAAAGTTAGAGGGCACGCTATGGAACTAGAAAACAGAATCAAAGTTGCAAGAGGTATAAACAGAGCTGAAATACTCTTAAAAAATGCTCGAATTATCAATGTATATTCTCATGATATACACAAAACAGATGTGGCTCTGCATGGTGGAAGAGTAGTAGGCTTTGGCAATTATGAAGCTAAAGAAGTAATAGACCTTGACGGTGCATATCTTTCACCCGGATTCATTGATGGTCACGTTCATATTGAAAGCTCAATGCTTACCCCTAAAGAATTTGCCCGTGCTGTTATGCCAGGTGGCACTACAGCTATTGTCGCAGATCCTCATGAAATTGCAAACGTTCTTGGTATAGAAGGTATAAGGTATCTGGTTGAGGCTAATAAGTCTACACCGCTGGATATCTATATGATGTTTCCATCCTGCGTGCCTGCCACAAACCTTGAGACAGCCGGCTCAAGCCTGACAAGCAGCGACCTGGCTATGTATCTCAATGAAAAGTGGGTGCTTGGTCTGGCTGAAATGATGAACTTTCCTGGAGTTTTAAATCAGGAAGAATCAGTTCTCTTAAAGATACAGCTTGCCATTAATGCCGGAAAAAGAATCGACGGCCATGCTCCGGGTCTAAGTGGAAAGGATCTCTGCGCTTACATCGGTGCTGGCATATCTTCAGATCACGAATGCACTAACCTTGAAGAGGCTAAAGAAAAATTACGCCTTGGAATGCACATTATGATAAGACAAGGAACCATTGCAAAAGACCTTGAAGCACTTTTACCAATTATTACCCCTGAAAACTCAAGGCGAATAATATTCTGTACAGACGATCGTTATCCTCATGACCTGTTTCATCATATCAGCGGTATGGTTCAACAGGCTGTTGATTATGGTATTAATCCTATTACAGCAATTCAGATGGCCTCCATTAATACCGCAGAATATTTCAGAATACCATATGTAGGCGCTATATCACCAAGACACAAAGCTGATTTGCTGGTTCTAGAAGATCTTAAAGAATTCAAACCCAGAATGGTATTCAAAAGCGGTAAAATTGTTTCTCAAAACGGCGTATTCACAGGTACAACAGAATATAAAGAACTGCCTCCAATCAGAGGTTCTATGAACGTCAAGTGGCTTGAAGAAGAACATTTCAGAATTAAAGCTGAAAGCAATAGAATAAAAGTCATTAATGCCCTTCCAGGACAGCTTTTGACAAAACTAACTGTTGAAGATGCTAAAATAGAAGACGGCTATGCTGTTAGCGACCCTGAAAGAGACATACTAAAAATTGCTGTCATAGAAAGACACCGGGCCAGTGGTAATATTGGTATAGGTTTTGTTAGAGGATTTGGCCTGCAAGAAGGTGCTATCGCCTCTTCTGTGGCACATGATTCTCACAATATTGTAGTTGTAGGTGTTACAGATTCAGATATGCTGCATGCAGCAGTCGATCTAGTTAAATCTCAGGGTGGCAAGGTAGTTGTAAAGAACCAGCGCAAACTTGAAATATTACCGTTGCCTATTGCCGGCCTTATATCTAATAAATCAGTCGAAGAAGTTATGCTTAAAATGGATTCCCTGAAGAAGGCTGCTAAATCTATAGGTAGCAAAATGGAAGACCCCTTTATGAGCCTGGCCTTTATGAGTCTGCCTGTTATACCTGAAATTAAACTTTCTGACAAAGGCCTTGTAGATGTCAATGAGTTCCAGATAACATCTACATTCTCATAGCAGATCATAAATAATAGTATAATTTTTAATAGCAGGCTTTTTAAGTATTTTAAATTACCCTATAAATAATAATAATTACTGTTTCAATATTTTTAAGGAACAACTCTGAAAGCAGCTAAATTTTATAAAACATGAGAATTGTAACAATTAAAAGCTTTTTGAATAATGGCTTTAGCCCTTGAGTATATACTTTGTATATACAAAAATTTACATTTGCTCTAATTGAGTGTTATCAAGGCTTTCAGGCTTTATGGCACTAATTTTAGAGGTATTTAGTTCTATATTAATAAAATTAAATAGCATCTTTTTTAAAATTATTGTTTTTTTATAAATAAGGGCAGATTAAAATTATTCATTTAATATAGGCAGAAAAAGGAGCGAGGATATGACATTTTCAACAAACACAGGGGTTGGTTTAAATTTCATCCAGAAGTATGACAGAAACGGTGATGGTGCTTTATCAAAAGCAGAACTTCAGCAGGGCGCAATGGCTTCATATTTCAGCGCTATGACAAATATGATGATGGGCAATCCGGTTGGTGCGGCTCAATCATTCCAGGATCTGATGTTTGCCAGCCAGGCTATGAAAAACTTTGACATTTTATCACAGGCCACAACAGGATTAATGTATGACAATCCGAACACTATCAGCGGTTTTGATCTTTTGAAAACTGCTGCTAACGATGGCAAAATACAGGATATCAGCTGGTTTGACCTTGCAAGCCAGAATCAGCAAAATCAGGTAAAAGGAAATTATTTCCTGATGCAACAACAAGCAAATCAGAACTATCAGAACAACAATAACTACAACAATTACAACAACTACAATAGCGGTTCAGCATTAGATCAAATTCACAATTCATATGGCATTCTTCAACAGATTGGTGCCAACCAGCCAGCTGGTTATAACAATCAGCCTTCATACTATCAGAGCTTATGCACCAATAGTAACTTATTCCAGAGCATCAATCAGCCACAACAGGCACAGGCACAGAATGAATATGGCAACTGGTCACTTCAGGGCGCTGCCGTAGGTCTTGCTGCCGGTGGTCTTCTGGCTCTTGCAACCGGTGGAGCAGCCGTACCCTTTATGATTGGTGGCGCATTGCTTGGCAGTGGCGTTGCTGGTGATATGATTATGGGTCTTGGTGATGGCATAAACTTCCTTGGTGATATTAATATGGCTATTGGCAATGGTATTGAATCAGTATTCAGTGGCGTTGGCGATATTTTCCGTAAGATACCGCTCGTGGGAGGCCTTGTCGGCGGTGCTTTCGATATTGCCGGTAAGATTGCAAGTTTCCCTGCCAAACTTACAGGTGGCATCACAAAAGCTGTTGGTGGCATCGTTAAAGGTGTTGGCAGCGCAGTTAAAAAAGTCGGTAACTTCATTAAAAAATTATAATCTGATAAGATAATAAATTAATGCTGAAAGACCTCCTTAAACGGGGGTCTTTTATGTATTATACTGAGAATATCTAACCGACCAAAGGCCAGAACAAAAAATTTCATTAAAGTACTTCAATGCAAACCACGACAAAGGTTTTAAAAGTAAAGATATGGGTTGAACGAGCAGGCAAAGCCTGGAAGTGAAACCCCATGCCTTCCTTTAGGGTGGGCGGGATCTGGGTTTTGTAAATCGAAAAATTTTTAAGTTATGCACTAATCTTATTATTTTAGAATTCAGTTGCATCAAAACTATTTAAAATTTAAAATAAAGTCGATGTAAATAATTTTTTAAGATAAATGAAAAAGCAACATTTAATAATAGTATTAATTTTAGCGTTAGCCGGGTTTATAACATCTATCATTCTGGCAAAAATAGGATTTACTGTTGTGGTAGATCCTTCAGTTAAGAGCTTTTGTAACATTAATGAAGCATTTAACTGTGATGCTGTTGCTTTAAGCGGTTATGCTGCACATTTTGGAATACCCAATTTCCTTTATGGTATAGGTTTCTATTTATTAATTATCGTTATATCTATCTTTAACCTGTTTTCTACTAAATTAAACCTTAAAAACTTCTTTGTATATTTATTCTGGCTTTCATTGGTTTCAGTTCTAGTTTCTATTTATCTGTTTTTTGTATCTCATTTTATCATAGAATCCTTCTGTATTCTGTGTATGATTATATATGGTATTAATATTTTGTTGTTATTGGTGACGTTTATGGCAGAAAATTGGTCAATTAAAAAATTATTCAAGACTCTCGTTGATGACATAGTGCTGTATTTCAGTTCTTCATTGAGAACAATAGTTTTTATTATTCTTTCCGGTATTACAATCACACTGCTTTTATACTTTAATGCAAATCCTTTACTTGGTGAAGCAAGACCTCCAGATAAGATACAAATAGAAATAGACCACTCAAAAGCAACACCACACAGGCTGGTTGCGGGAACATCAGATGTACCCTTAATAACCGCAATAATTTTTACCGATTATGAGTGTCATTTCTGTGGTAAAGCTGCTGAAGAGTTTAAAAAAGTAATGTCCAATAACCCTGATATACGTTTAATCTTTAAAGATTATCCACTTGACCAATCATGTAACCAGAGACTACCCAGACCATTTCATCATAATTCATGTAAAGCATCATTGCATGCCAGATGTGCAGCAGAACAGGGCAAATTCTGGGAATATCATGATCTCTTATTTGAAAATCAGGGACAATACAACGATGAAACACTTATAAAATATGCTCAAGACCTTGAGTTAGATGTTGATAAATTTCTTAAATGTACAACTTCAAAGAAATATCTCGATTCAATAATTACAGATATTGATGAAGGCGTAGCTCTGGGTGTTAGTGGAACACCAACCTTCTTTATAGAAAGCAAAAAACTCGAAGGATACAGAACAGCTGAAGATTATCAGGCTTTTATAGATGAAATAAAAGATGATATAAAGCGTCAACAAGAAGAATATGAAAAAAGAAAACAAGAATACCTCAAGCAGCAAGCAAAAGAGGCTAAAAAGAAAAATAATTAATGACATTAAGAAACATAATATAATACATATGTATTGTATTTAAAACAAAGGACAAATACCAATGCATCACTCAATCAGGCGAACTAAAATAGTTTCTACTCTGGGCCCTGCAACCAGCTCAGCTGAACAAATATCTGAACTTATTGATGCAGGCGTTGATATGTTCAGGTTGAATGCTTCTCATGGCACTCTTGAATGGCATAAAGAAAGAATTAACATTATTAAAACCCTGAGAAAAGAGCTTAACAAACCTATACCGATTATGTTTGACATTCAGGGGCCCAAAATTCGAGTGGGCGAACTTGAAAATGGAGGGCCGGTTGAACTAATAGAAGGACAGGAAATATGTATAACCCCAGAGTGTATTAAAGGCACTAGCAAGTGTATATCGACTAATTACAGCAATCTTTCAGTTGATGTGGCTCCGGGCAACAATATATTGCTGGATGATGGCATATTTAATCTTCAGGTTACCGCTATTGAAGGCAAAAATGTTATTGCAAAAGTTATTGCAGGCGGGTTACTTAAGGAACGTAAGGGGGTTAATATACCTGGATCCACTGGCAGCCTGTCTGCTATAGGAGAAAAAGACCAGAAAGATATAGCATTTGCTGTAGAAAACGACGTTGATTATATTGCAATGAGCTTTGTAAGAAGTGCAAACGATATCATACATCTTAAAGAATACATTAAAAACTCTAATGGCGATATACCCGTAATTGCAAAGATAGAAAAACCAGAAGCTCTGGATAATATTAAAGATATAATTAACCAATCTGACGGTATTATGGTTGCCCGTGGAGACCTTGGCATTGAGCTGGCACCACAAAAAGTACCTGTAGCACAAAAAAAACTTATAAAGCTGGCAAACAAAAACAATAAATTTGTTATAACAGCAACACAAATGCTTGAATCAATGGTTAATAACCCGTTACCAAGCAGAGCAGAGGCAAGCGATGTTGCAAATGCTATTATAGACGGGACAGATGCTATTATGCTATCTGCTGAAACATCCGTAGGTAAATATCCGGTAAAGTCTGTAAAAACAATGGGACTTATAGCCTCTGAAATAGAGTCAAGCAAGGAAGTGTGTATTAAAAATATAATACCTGAAATTCAGGGAGATGTTTCAAGAGACTCGCATGCTATTTCTCTGAGCGCTGTAGATATGAGCAAAGACCTTGATCCTGATGCTATAGTTGTATTTACGAATTCAGGATATAGTGCAAGGCTCATATCAAAGTTCAAACCATCCATACCAGTTATTGCTATTACCCACCAGCAAAAAGTATGTAACCAGTTAAATATTTGCTGGAGTCTCAAACCATACGTTCTGGATATTGACTCATTTGATGAAGAAGTGCTGGAAAGCATTAATGAATTATTAAAAGAAAAAACATTTCTCAATAAAGGAGATACCATAATTTTAGTTGGTGGTATGCCTTTCCTGGTAAGTGGAATTACAAACTTTATCCGTATATGTATTATAAAATAAGTAAAAGGTGAAAATTATTAGTAAAGATTCTTCAAATATTGACTTAAAAGAAAAAACAAAACCACTGGATCTCAAAAGCTGGGTAGGTACAGATGAATCTGGCAAGGGAGATTATTTTGGGCCACTGGTCGTAGCTTCTGTTTATGTTGATTATAACTCTATAAAAGTGCTCAGCGATATAGGTGTAAAGGATTCAAAGAAGCTATCAGATAAAAAAGCCAAACAACTTGCAGCAGAAATTAAAAATAATACTGTTTTTAATGTTGTTGTTATAGGTAATAAGAAATATAACGAGCTATACACCAAATTTAATAATCTCAACAAGATGCTGGGCTGGGCTCATGCCCGTGCAATAGAAAATATACTTAATAAAACAGATTGTGAATATGTTCTCGCTGATAAATTTGCTGATCATAAAGTGATTAAAAGCTCACTAATGGCAAAAGGTAAAGAAATTAAGCTTGAACAGCGTGTCAGAGCAGAAGATGATATTGCTGTAGCAGCAGCTTCGATTGTTGCAAGGGCTGAATTTATTTACAGGCTTGAAAAATTATCCAAACAATATAGTATGAACCTGCCAAAAGGCGCATCTAAACAGGTTCTTGAGCAGGCCAGAGCTTTTGTTGAAAAATTTGGGCAAAATGAACTTGAAAACATTGCCAAACTTCATTTTAAAACTACTAAACAGGTGCTAGCTTAAACTAATAGCGCTCAATCATCTTTTTTTTATAATTTTTGAGTATGTCTTTTTCAAAGTCAGGTTTTAGTTCGGAAATATCATTCTGTTCAGGCTCTGTTATTGTTTCTTTTACACTGGTATAAGGGGTAGTTAAGTGTAGTGGTTGGTCTGAATCAATTGTATATTTTGAAGGGTGTTCATCTTTGTAAGTCTGGTTTCCGTAGATAGAATATTTTTCTACCTCTTCAGGTATCTCGTCGTCGATTTCTGTTTTATAAGGTATGCTTAGAGGCTTTGCCACCGGTATTGATGAAGGTAAAGCAATCTTAGAAGGTTTTTGATATCTGGTTTCATCTTCTGGTTCAACAGGTGAAAAACGTTGATAATAGGGGTGACCATCCGTGGTCTTGTCACCTTCCGTGGCTTTAACTGATTCACCTCTATTCATTAATAATTTACTGCTTACTGTAGAAATTTCAGCCTGATAGAAATAATGATCAAGCTCTTTTTGAGCCAGAGTAGTCATTTCTGAAGCGTATTTATCAAAGACACCTGCGAAACCCGGGTTTGTTGATGTATCAGCAGCGGCAATAGAAAAATCTTTGAAAATAAATTTTTTCTTATACTGCTGACTCCACTCCATTTCGCCTGTTACAGGATCATACATGCTTATGTAGGCAGTATAAAGATATTCTGGTTTTATAGGATAGTTGTTAAATATATTTAAATGAGATTTAAAACTGCGATAAAACATCTCTTTCTGGGTATCAAACCCGCCTGAAACCAGAATAATCTTATCTGCATTAAGTATTTGGGCTACTTTATAAAGATCATCAGGGTCTGGAAAATCTGAAACCTGATAAGCTCTTGAAATATTGTCAAAATGGACCCTTGAATCAGACAAATTGATTTTTCTCATTGAGTTTAAGACGTTTAAAGTTTCAATACCCTTAATTTGTCTTATCTTATGTGCAAGATGATTGGCAACATTGTTAACACAGTTGGCATAAATATCTTTTATCTGGTTTCTAACTGGCAAAATAGCTATGATATGCTTATTTGACTGGGTTAAACCATAATCCAGATCCTGTGAACGGCATTCAGGAGAATGCATCACAGCTGTAAAAAATATAATTAAGGCGATAAATATTTTGCAAAAATGAATAATCATAACTCCCCAGGTTACTAATTTTATTATATAAAATTGGTCTTTGATTTTATCCTCTAAATAATGTATTTTACTAAGTATAAATTTGTTAAGCGTTTGACAATTTTGAATTCGTATAATTAAATGATACCAGTCAAATAGGAGGCTTAAATTGATCGAGAGATACTCTCTGCCTGAAATGAAGAAGTTATGGGAACTTGAATCAAAATATAATTACTGGCTGAAAGTTGAAATTGCTGTATGCGAGGCAATGAAAGAACTTGGTCTAATACCGTTAAGCGACTTTGAAAACATTAAAACCAATGCCAGAATTAATTGTGACCGCATTCAGGAAATTGAAGATGAAGTTAAACACGATATGATTGCCTTCTTAACCTGTCTTAATGAAAATGCAGGCAGCTGTGCAAAATATATTCACAGTGGATTAACAAGCTCTGACGTTCTTGATACAGCTCTGGCTCTTCAAATTCGTGAAGCCAACTTTATTTTATTTGATGATCTTACTAAATTACTCGGCGTATTGAGAGAAAAAGCAATTCAGAATAAGGATGTAATAATGATAGGGCGTTCGCACGGTGTTCATGCGGAGCCAGTTACTATGGGGCTTAAGTTTGCACTATGGTACGATATCATGAAACGAAATTATAAGAGGTTATCAGAAGCAGCAGAAGAAATATATACAGGTAAAATATCAGGTGCAGTAGGTACTTATGCTAATATTGACCCACGAGTTGAAGAAATTACTTGTAAAATTCTGGATCTCAAACCATCTAATGTTTCTACACAGGTAATTCAGAGGGATATACATGCTCGTTATATTCAAACCCTTTCACTTATAGCTAGTTGCATAGAGCAAATTGCCCTTGAATTAAGATCTTTACAGCGAACAGAGGTTCTAGAAGTAGAAGAAGCCTTTACAAAAGGGCAAAAAGGTTCATCAGCAATGCCCCACAAAAGAAACCCTATTTCTTCTGAGAACCTGTGCGGCCTTGCAAGAATTATAAGAGCTAATAGTCTTGCTGCTCTTGAAAACGTACCTTTATGGCATGAAAGAGATATCAGTCATAGCTCAGTTGAAAGAGTTATTTTTCCTGATAGTACTATTTTACTTGATTATATGCTTAATAGATTGACAAAAACACTTGATAAGCTTGTAATATATCCTGATAACATGAAAGCAAACCTTAACAAATTCGGCGGTATCATTTTTTCTCAGCGTGTTATGCTTGCTATGGTTGAAAAAGGAATGACAAGAGAAAAAGCATATAAACTTGTACAAAAAAATGCCCACAGTGCCTGGAACGTTGAAAATGGCAATTTTAAACATAATTTGCTAAAAGATAAGCAGGTATTAAAGGTTCTAACTGAAAATGAAATCGAAAAATGTTTTGATCCCTCTTATCACATCAAAAATGTTGATTACATTTACCAAAAGCTTGAACTGGTCTAAAAAGTGCAAAAAATTACCTGATTTTTCTAAATATGACTTATAATAATAGCAATAAAATAAAATTCGATAATTAAAGGGGTTTATATGAAAAAATTTGCTTTTTCACTTGTAGCATGCCTGGTATTTCTTGTTATATGTACTTTTTCTACATACGCTAACGACAAACGAGAACTTGTAAAGCCTATTCAAGTTTTTAACTTAGATAATGGGCAAACAGTTATTATTAAAGAAGTACATACAAACCCGATAGTGACCATAGATACCTGGATACGAACCGGCTCTATTAATGAAGATGATGTAAATAACGGTGTTTCACACTTTCTGGAACATCTAATGTTCAAAGGAACCGAAAAATACCCGGCAGGTGAAATTGATGAAATTCTTGAATCGAAAGGGGCTTTCTTTAATGCTGGCACCAGCAAGGATTATACACATTATTATATAACAATAGCCAGTGATTATGCTGATCTTGCTTTAAAATTGCACGCTGATATGCTTTTGAATGCTGCTATTCCACCAGATGAACTAGAAAAAGAAAGAAAAGTCGTTATTGAAGAAATTCGAAGAGCTGAAGATAACCCTAAAAGACAAGTTTATTATGGCCTAAATAGTCTTATGTTTAATGTTCATCCGTATAAATATGATACACTCGGAACAGAAGGTATTATTCAAAATATTTCCCGGGATAAAATATTAGAATACTACCATCACTGGTACGTTCCTCAGAATATGACAACTGTTATAGTTGGTAATATCAACACTGATGATATTCTTGAAAAGATAAAACTCTATTTTGGAAACCAAAAAGCAGAAAGAATGAGTGTTCCTGTTTATCCTGAAGAACCTCCCCTGACAAAAAATGTTAAAAAGATTGTTAAAGGCGATTATAAACAGGCTTACATGGAAATTGGCTTCAGGGCACCATCAATTAAAAATGTTGAGGAGACCTATGCCCTTGATGTAGCTGCCATGGTTCTTGGTCAGGGCAGAACTTCAAGGCTCTATAAAAGACTTAAACAAGATCAAAACCTTGTTAATTCTCTTTTTGCATCAAATCTTACAATGAAAGATGATGGTATATTTATATTCGACTTTAACCTGCAACCTGAAAACATCGAAATAGTGAAAAATATAGTCTTTGAAGAAATTGAAGACCTGAAAAAAAATTCTGTAACTGTAGAAGAACTGGAACGTGCAAAAAATATCGTAGCCAGAGACTTTATTTATAGCAATGAATCAGTATCAAACATTGCCACCTCTGTTGGGTATTATGTTACAATCGCTACACTAGAAGAGTATCTTGACTATGTAGACAATATTAACGCTATAACCAAACAGGATGTAAAAAATGCATTGGTAAAACACTTAAACACTGATCAAATGGCTATTTCCTTACTAATACCTGATGAAAGTACTAATATTGGTTCACAAACAACTGAAATCAATAATAAAGAAGAATCAACTGAACAAATATCTGAAAATATATATTTAAAAGAAGATAAAGCTATTCAAAAACATGTTCTTCCAAACGGTGCAATACTGTTAACTAAATCAAATGACGCCAATGATGTTGTTTCGCTTGATGTATACATTAAAGGTGGTAAATTGTACCAGAAAAAGGCTGGTATATCGAATTTAACATCTAATTTACTAATGAAGGGTACTCTTTCCCGTAGTGCAAAAGACATTGCAGAAGAAACAGAGAACCTTGGCATTAATCTAACAACAGGAATATCTGATGATTACATTTCTATCTCAATGAAATCAACCAGAAATGATTTTACTGAAGGGTTTATGGTTCTATCAGATATACTTAAAAATTCTAGCTTTCCTGAAGAAGAGTTTATAAAAGCTAAAGAATCTCTAGAAAATACCCTTCATGCCAATCAAGATTCTCCTTTAACCTATTCTTTTGAGAATTTATATATCAATATTTATCCTGATCACCCTTATGGAGAGGTTGGCAATAATGTCATTAAGCAACTTCCTGATATAAAAAGACAGGATGTTATCGAATATTATGAAAACTACTTTGTGCCTGGTAATATGGTTATATCAGTTGTAGGTAATATCTCTCCTGAAGTTATTAAAAGATATTTTGAACAGCTCTGGACATCAAAAGATATAAGTTTATCAGAAATTAAAAAACCAGAAGTATTACCTCTAAAGGAAAATAAAGTCGTTAAGGTCCCAAAAGATACAGAATCTGCATGGATTTCAATGGGTTGGTTGGCACCTGGCATTACATCGAAAGACTATCCTGCTTTAAAGGTAATTAACTCACTGCTTGGTGGTGGCTTAAGCTCAAGACTTACTAAAAATCTCAGGGTTGAAAAAGGCCTGGCCTATAATGTAGGCTGTTTTTATCCATCAAGAATGCAAGAAAGCGTCTTTGTAACTTATATTGGAACTAAACCAGATAATATTAACATTGCTATTGAAGGCTTTAAAGCTGAAATAGAAAGATTAAAGATTGAAAAAGTTTCTGAAGAAGAACTCAGAAACGTAAAAGATAAACTAATAGGGAATTTTATACTGGCTCACGAAACAAACGCAAAACAAGCATTCTATATTGGCTGGTTCGAAGCTGTAGATGTCGGTTATGAATACGATGAAAAATACCCGGAGCTTGTAAAGCAGGTAACAGCTGAGCAAATAATGGATGTCGCAAGAAGAGTCTTTGATAATACACATGTTGTATCAATCGTAGCACCAGAAGATGCCCTGAAACTCTATGAGGAATAGATATGGAAAAAGTAAGAGTCAAAATACCGGCTTCAACTGCTAATGTTGGACCAGGTTATGATGTATACGGCATAGCTTTAAGTCTTTATAATACAATTACACTTGAAAAATCAAACAGTCTGCAAATAGTTATAAGTGGCTCAAAAGCAGATAAGTCAATACCGGCAGATAAGTCAAATCTGGTTTATCAATCAATAAAAAGGTTTTATGGTAGTATACAAAAACCCTGTCCTGAATTTAATCTAACTATTGATTGCAATATACCTCTAGCATCCGGGCTTGGAAGCAGTTCTACGGCAATTGTAGGTGGCATTGCTGCTGCAAATAAGCTCGAAGGAGAACCCTTAAGTGTTGATGAACTGATTACGCTTGCCTGGAAAATTGAAGGGCATCCTGATAACACAACAACAGCTATTTTAGGTGGTTTTGTTATTTCAACCATAACAGAAAACAACACTATCGCTTTTCGCAAACTAAGCTGGCCCAAACAATGGCAGATTATTATTGCCCATCCAGAATATCAGGTTTCTACACAGCAAGCAAGAAACGTAATACCGGCAAATGTGTCTATTCAAGATGCAATTTATAATATGAGTCGTTGCTCTTTTCTAGTTTATGCTATATGTAATCAGGATGATAAAGCCTTGAAAATGTCTCTAAAAGACAAGCTACACCAGCAATATAGATCAAAACTGATACCTGGTCTTAATGAAATCATTGAAGAACTTGAAACAATGGATGTTTACGGCACTGTCTTAAGTGGGGCCGGTCCATCTATATGTATAATAACAAAAAACGATAACGACAATGAAATAACCTCCAGAATAAAAGAGATATGGAAGTCAAAAAACCTCGAAGGAGAGTTTTTCAGGCCAGTAGTTGATAATATTGGTCTGCATTACTTTAAAGAATAAGAATTTTATTTTAAAACTGGCAGGTATCAGGGTTAAAATACCCTGAATAAGCCTGATAATGATGAAACTTGATGCTTACATAAATCCATGAGGAGCTATGTTTGCTTGTGATCATGCCTTATTAAGTTGTCATAAACCAGTTATGACCCAAACAGCCATCTTTTAATTTTACCCAAAAGACTCTCGTTTTGCTCTTCTATAGGTTTGCCATCTTTAAACATAAGAATATCACCTGAACCGGTAGCTCTAATTTGCAGTGATCCTTCTGGTGTAACAACTGTATAGTTACCGGGTTGAGCAGAACCAAAGTTTTTAAAGGTTTTTACAGGGTTTCCATTATCATCAAGGATATTCAATTCACCTATATTGCCGCCATTGCCTGACTTGATAACGGTTTTTCCGTTGCCCTGAAGGTTAAGCTGTCCTATGTGACCGCCAAAAGACGGGTTGCTTCCTGGCAATCCATTTAACATAATATTCAATCTCCTGTGCTAAAATTGTTTCACTATAACCAAACTACTCTTGAATGTTACTACCTGATCTAATAAAGTTTTTTTTGCCTGCTCGATTGCCTGAAAACGTTAATATGTAAAAATTTATCTTAAAGATTTTTGCTGAAAAAACCTTCACAATGAAGATTTCACAGGCGAAACGCCATATAAACGACACCTGTAATTTTGTTAAGATTTTTATGCAATGCAGTGCTTTTTGAGTGTTAAGTTTAAGAATTTTAAAGGCGATATATCATTTTTATATATGTTATACAGGTGTAAAAAACCGCTAAAATAAGGTTTGTAGATAACCTGAACCTTTTCTGATTTATTAAAGCTTTATTTGCAAAGGTTTCAAGATATTAATTATGATATTTGGTTATCAGTGTATACATTATTAATGATTAATGAATTTTGAAACAATTGTGTTATCATTGTTTTAAAAGTATGTTGAAAATTAATTGCACTGTTATAAAAAAAATTCCAGTATTGATATCTTTTTTTTGTTCATAACAGGTCCATTCAAAGATCTTAAATCTTAAAATAGCTGTTTTATTTGCCTTTTTAGAGTATAAATCTAATATTAGAAGGAATTCAATGATTACCAGAGGAAAGCATGCCGAAATAAGGCTTTATGAAAAGCAGATTAGAATATTTAAAACTTATAAAGATTCATTATATGTGGATAATGAACATTTTGCATTAAGTTTTTTAGCCAGTCAAAAGATAATGAACCTGCACCCAAAAAAAGAATCCGCCCATACTATCTCAATGGACTGGATAAAAGAAACTATACAACCTGACATTAGCAATTATAAAACACGAGGGCACCTCAGAAGTCAACTTTCTGCTTATTTAAAAGAACTTCATCAACTTTCATTTGAAAAATACGGTCAATATATTACACATGAAGATATTTTTCCTGATAATGTATTAAAATGTTGTAACACAGATAAACTTATCATTATAGACTGGGGATTATCAAAAAAAAGAGATAATGTGTATCCTGATTTTGCTTCTATTATAATGGGTATCTTTAATGAATACCCTGAAGATGCTGCTGAGTTAATTACTGAATACTCTGGTAATCTTTCAAATATTGACTGTGAGCTAATTTTAAGATATGTTTATGAGCTTTACGAAGAATATAAAAACATTCGTAAATCAAACAATGTTGAGATAAAATCTCTTGATAGCAGGCTCAAGCAAGCCATAAATATTCTGAATTTGCTTTCGGGCTAACATTTATCATACAGGAGAATCTAAATGCTATCTTATTATAAGCATGGTGGCGGATATAAAAAGGCAGCACTTAATGCAGAGGTTAATCCTGAAGGGGTAGTTGATTATTCTATTTCTATCAATTGGAAAGCAAAAGATTTTTATCCTGAAGAGCTGATATATGACCATCATAATAATATGCTGTACCCTGATCCTGAATATATTGAGCTTAAAAGTATTATTGAAGAGTATCATAATATACCACAAAAGACTTTCATACTGACTCACGGAGCTAATGAAGCAATAGCAGCACTTTTTAATATGCTGGTTCTTGCCAGTAACTACAAAGAAAAAGAAATCTACCTTGTTGGCCCAACATATTCAGAGTATAACAAGTATATTGAGTTATATAATCTCAAATATAGCTGTATTCACTTTACTGAACTTGAATCATCCTTTGATAAAGTTAAAAATAACATAGCAATCATTGTTAACCCTAACACACCTGGCGGACAATACTATAATATAAGAAATTTAATAATTGAATTGCTTGACCACAAGACTGTTATTATACTTGATGAAAGCTTTATAGATTTTACAGACAGGCTTTCAGCTTCAGACCTTATTAGTAATTATCAGGAATTATATATTGTTCACTCATTAACAAAGTTCTATGGGTCAGCCGGAGCCCGTTTAGGCCTCCTTATAAGTTCAAATCACCTTTTAAATAACCTTATTAATTATATAATACCACCCTGGACTATCTCAGCATATGACTGCTGGTTCTATAAAAACATTATTATTAACTATAACAAAATAAAACAGGAAACTATAACCTGGATAAAAACCGAAAATAAAAGACTTAAAGATATATTAAAACACTCAGAAAATATCATACAAATACCTGGCTCGCTGACAAACTTTCATACATTTGAATTGACTGAAAACTTTGTTAAACAGAATGCTATTAAAAACCTGAAAACTTACTTCTTAAAGGAATATAACATTCACATAAGGCCAGTATCTGATTTTTATGGATACAATGAAAATTGTTTCCGGGCAGGCCTGCAGTTACCAGAAGATAACGAGCCGTTATTTAAAGCATTAAAGGCTATCAGGTGAAAGCTTAAGGAAATATAAAACTATGATATGGGGTCATGACTGGTTAATAACAATTTTATTTGCTCTAATAATCGATATTTTTATTGGAGAGCTTCCTGGAAAGCATCTCGTTCAATATATGGGTGACTTTATAAGATGGTTTGAAAAAATTGCTTATAAAAATTCACTGTTCAGGGGTGCTCTATTAATGGTATCTCTTTTGATAATTGTTTTAATCTTAAGTATTATTCTTCAATTGCTTATTTTTCAGATATTTGAAATATATGGAATTCCTGGATATATTTCAGCTATTGTTACAGGTATCATTGCATCAACAGGTCTGGCCAGTAAATCACTAAAAGATCACGTTTTAGCAGTGCTAAATGCTCCAGAGGAAAAGAAAAGAGAACTGCTATCTGTTTTAGTAACAAGAAATACTGATAAGTTAAGCGATAAGAAAGTATATAGCTCTTTAATAGAAAGTCATTCTGAGAACCTGTCAGATGGTTTTATTGCTCCGTTATTTTATTTGATGCTATTTGGCCTCCCAGGAATAATGGCATATAAGGCTATACAAACACTTGATTCGATGGTTGGCTTTAAAAATGACAAATATCTCTATTTTGGCAGGGTTTCAGCTTATTTTGATGATGTTTTAAACTTTATCCCTGCAAGACTGACAGCCTTTCTTATCTGGTTATTTGCTAAAGAAAAACCATACTGGAAAAAGATTTTTAAAGATGCAAAAATATATAGTTCAAGCCCTAACGCAGGTTATCCTGTGGCAACAGCTGCCTATTGCCTGGGCATAAAGCTTGGAGGTGCTGTTTTCTATGGAAATAAGCTTATAGAAAAATCAGAGGTCGGTATAGATGAAAATCCATGCTCAGTAAAAGCCTCACAGGATTTCATTAGTTTACATACACTTATAGAACTGACAACTCTGGCAATAGTAGTAATAGTTACTATTATTAATTATATTTATTTTAAGTAGTTTACAGATTTTAACCTAAAAATATTTTAATAAGCTTGACTGAAAGGCATTTGATTAATAGTATTGTTTTAGCTGTGAGGTAACTATAGTGAAGAAATTTTACCCGTTATTTATTGATATTAGCCAGAAACACTGCACTGTGGTTGGTGGAGGAAGCATTGCTGCCCGAAAAACTAAGGATCTAATTTCTTATGGGGCTAAAATTCGACTTATAAGCAAAGAAATCTGTGATGAGCTAAAGCATTATGCAGAAAACAAAACTATTGAATGGGTTTCAGAAAACTATAAAGAAGGCCAAATCAATGGTTCATTCCTTGTTATAGCAGCAACAAACAATAATAAAGTTAATAAACAAATATATGAAGAAGCAAAACAGAAGGGTATTATGGTAAATGTAATTGACAGTCCAGAATTATGCAGTTTTATTGTACCTTCCAGGGTAGTTCAAGGGGATTTAAACATAGCTATTTCTACCAATGGCAAGAGTCCACTACTGTCTAAAAAGATCAGGCAAGAGTTAGAGTCTTATTATGGACCCGAATATGCTGAATTTATAGATATTATCGGAAATATAAAAACAAGATCATTAACTGAAATATCCTCTGAATATTTCAGAAGAGAGCTTCTAAACGATGTTTTTTCCTTAAATTGGCTTGAAAAAATAAAAGCCAGTAATTCATCTTCTTTAAAAGCTGAAATTGAAATTCTTTTTAAAAAATATAAGGATAAAGACTGCTAATAGCAAGCATTTCTATTTTTTAAGTTTTCAATATTCTTAAATAGTAGAGTGCATAACAGCTGATTCATGGATTTAAGGGCCTAGAAAGTTAAAATCGTTCTTACACCAATAGCAAGAGAGTTTTTAAGATTACCATCAGGGTTAAAAATATACTGTAAATCTGGCTGAATAGATAAAAATGGGGTTACCTGAAATTTATAAAAGAGTTCCAGAGCGGTTTCTGCTGTTCGACCGTCAATTTTAATAAATCTATCAGAAAGATCCGCTAATGCGAAACCTATGCCGGCTATATCATCATTACGATGAGGTATCAGCCCCTGATAGGCAAGCCCGGCAGTATATTGACGTGAAATTTCACTTCTATTTGAGGGAGCCCAGCCAAACTGTGCATGTAAAGTCAGTCCCTGAGTGTCGTCTTCTATTTTATTTTCTTTAAAAACCATTTGTGAAAAGCCTGTATAAAAGCCATGATGGGAAGAAAATAGTTTTCTTCTGTGTATATGACTAATTTCTTCCAGATTACCAGTATGATACCAGAAGCCAAAGATATATTTACCGGGATAGTTTTTGTAAAAGTGCTCAATAGCTGGTTCAGCTACAATAAAACTCCCGCCAGGATTATCAAAAGCAGACTTAAACCCGAACTGACCGTTATTTTCTTTGCCATCAAAGATACCAGCCCTTAAGATAAGGCCTTTATAAGGACGTGCAAACAAAGCTGCCCCCAGTGTAGGTTCAGGATAGGTAGGCATTGGTATTGTTGGATTAAGGGTAAAAGAAGAGTTTATATAGGATTCACAGACATCAAATATTGCAAAGTCAGCATTAGCATCCTGTTTGCCTATTTTAACTTTCAGTCTATCAGGTATAAATTCATGTTCATACCAGTATTCAGCTAGTTGAGTAAGGTTTGGTGCATCTATACTGCTTATAGTCTGGATATCTCCAATTTGCTGTTCTGATAAAGCGTGCCCATGAACATTCTGACCAAGAACGAAAAGGGTTCCTCCTTTCCAGAGGCCAAGCTTTTCAGTATCAAGTGTCAAAGAATAATCCACCAGACCAAGGTATTTAAGTTTTGAGTGATTATTTAAACCGCCATGGGTCTTGAAAAAAGGCTCTGAATAGTATGTAACCTCAAAATTTATACCCTTTTCTTCTAGCTTTGTTCTGAGTCCTCCCCATTGGCCTGTAGCATACTCACCATTAATCCAGTTATCATCAATTTCTACTGAGCTTTCATCGTGTGGTTTTAGCCCTTTAAGCTTTTGATCAAGATCGTGAGAAGGTAAATATTGTTTATTTTCTTTCTTAACAATATTTTCCTGCAATAAATCAGGCTCTTCGGCATATACAGGGGTTAAAATGATCGCTATTAAAATTGCAAAAAAGCAATATGAAGGTAATTTCATAATAAAAATCCTTTTTGTGCTTTGCTCTCAAACCAGATAAAAAACTCATTGTAATTGAGAATTTTTTTCAATTACAATGTTAAGTGATAAACTTTGTGTCGTCAAGACAATTTTAATTTTTTTAATATTTTTTAATGATTTAATAAAGCCTTAATAGCAAGCTCTTTTCGTTGTTATGTCATTCATTAATGCACATTTCATAAGCTTTTAAACCCTGTAACAGTTATACAAATTTTATTTATGTATTTTAAGGCAGTTTGTTCTATAATAAATCAATATTAAACTGAGGAAACAAAGGAAAATGGGAAAATTAACATTTATAATAGGCGGTGCAAGAAGTGGAAAGAGCAACCACTCTGTTAAACTCGCCTGTAATCAAAGCGGTAAAGTTGCATTTATCGCTACAGCACCTTACTATGACGACGATATGAATAAACGTATCGAGCGTCATAAAGATGAAAGGCCATCTGATTGGGATACCTATGAAGAACAAAAAGAAGTAGCAAGCCTTATTGACAGAATTGGCTCTAATTATGATGTAATACTGATTGATTGCCTGACTCTCTATGTATCTAACTATTTGCTGGAAAACATTACAGAAGAAGAAATTCAAGAAAACCTTATTCATCTTATGAAGTCAGTTAAAAAAGCTCCCTGTCATACTATTATCGTTGCAAATGAAGTAGGTATGGGTGTTCATCCAAGTAATCAACTGGCACTTGTATTTAGAGATATCGCAGGTAGAGCCAATCAGGTTGTAGCACGCCATGCTGATGATGTTTTCTTCACCTTCGCAGGGATTCCTCTTAAGATAAAAGGTGAAAAATCTTTAGATTTTATAGAAATACAGGATTATTAATCTTTAAATGCAAGATAACATTACAATGCAGGGATTAATTTTGTTAAATCCCGGCAAATTAAAACTTAATAATATACCAATACCTGCTTTAAAGCCAGGTCATAAACTATTAAAAGTAACTCACTGTGCACTTTGTTGTACTGATGCTAAAATGTGGAAATATGGTCAGCGTGATCTTATAACTCCAAGAATATTGGGGCATGAGATCTGTACAATTGACCAGCTAACAGGTCAAAGATATATTATATGGCCCGGTGTTTCCTGCAAAAACTGCACTTATTGCCAGAATAATGCTGAAAATATGTGTAATAAAATACAAATTATTGGCTTCAATTATGATGGCGGTCTTGCAGAATTTATCCTTTCACCTGAAGAATGCCTTATACCTCTTGATGAAAGCTTATCAGAGGATATCGCATGTCTTGCTGAACCTCTTGCCTGTGCTATTAATGCATTAACTTTATCTAATATATCAGCAAACGAAAATGTTTTGATCTACGGTGCAGGTCCTCTTGGTTTAATGACAGCTCTTCTAACAAAACACTATAAGGCTAATCCCTTTATTGAAGAAATAAATAAGGATAAATTTGAATTAAGTTCTGAATTTAGAAGTACTTTAAATATTGAAAAGGCCTCAAAATATCCTGATTTAAAGTATGATCTGGTTATTAATGCTACGTCATCGCCTGAGTCTTTTACTGATGGCATAAAAAAACTCAAAAAACTTGGGCGATTCAATATTTTTAGTGGGCTTATTCCTTCTAACTCAACAATACCAGCCAGCTTAATCAACGAAATTCACTATAAACAACTTAATATAAAAGGTGCTTATGGTTGTACAAAAGCCCAAATGGAAAAAGCTTTACAGATTATAAATATTCATAAGGAAGATTTTAAAAAGCTAATAACAAATGAAATTACACTTAAAGTTGTCGATACAGGTTTTAACAAAATATTATCTGGCAAATCATTAAAAATTATAGTTAAGATATAATTTAAAATGGAGAAAGTTATGTATAATGAAGAAAATTTAAGGTCATTCGGTAAATTAATTTGTGAAATAGCCTCTGGTAAAGTAATGAGCAGAGAAGAAGCAAGAGAAGCCTATAAACAGGTAATATTAAACGAGCAACCTGAGCTTCAACAGGGAGCATTTCTCATGTCACATATAACAAGAGGTCCATCAAAAGTAGAACTTGGTGGTGCCTGGGATGCTCTTGACCTATACGATACTGAAAAGTTCACAGCTAAAACAGCTTTACCTATTTGTGACATTGTTGGAACAGGATCTGATATACTGAAAACTGTTAACTGCTCTTCACCTGCTGCAATTATTGCCTCTGCCTGTGGCCTGGCTATTGCTAAAAAAGGTGCTAAAAAAGTTACTGGGGTTTCTGGTGCCTCAGATATATTTCAAGAATTTGGATTAGACCTTAATGCTCCTATTTCAAAGGCAAAAGAATGTCTTGAAAAATATAACATATGTTATTTACCAGGAGAAGCATTCTTAAAATCAGGCTGGGCAAGACTTATTCAGACAATGAGATTTACTTCAGCCTTCAATATACTAGGGCCAATTACTTTTCCATGTCAAAATGTCGATTATATAGTCATTGGAGCATATTCTCCTACGGTTTGTAATCAACTTGTTGAAGTTCTTCAGGAAATAAATATTAAAAGAGCTGTTGCTCCCTTTGGAATGGCTTATAATATTGATAAAATAAAAGGTATGGACGAGTTTTCAAATATTGGCCCGACCAGAGTTGTTGAATTAAATCAGGGCAAAATAGAAACCTATGAAGTGGTTCCTGAAGATTTTGGCATTAAAACAGCTAAATATGAGGATATTGCCAGCCACCAATGCTCAAAATCAAATGCCAGTGCAATCTATGAGGTTCTATTAGAAAAACATGAATCCCCTCTTGCTGACCTGTTTTGTATCAATGCTGGTGCCTGTCTTTATATTTCAGGGTTAGCTAAAGATTATAAGCAGGGCTATGAAAAAGCTATGGAAGCATTATCAACAAAAAAAGCACTCCAGCAAATGGAATACCTCAAACAGGTTCAGGGTATTAAGACGTCAGTTTAATAAAACCCTGTTAAATATTTATACCGCTTACATATGTTAAACCATTAATAACTTCAATTCTGGAAATACTTCCAAAGTCAATTTTTAAAGAATGCGATTTCTTTAAAGGTATTTCCAGTTCATAACTTAATATAGATCTAATAACACCACCATGCGTAACCACAACTATTCCCGGAACATTTTTTTTGTCCAGCTCCTGATAAAAACTTATACATCTGGTATATAAATCTAAAAAAGATTCACCTGAAGGGCATTGATAATAAACATAATCATTTATCCAGTTGCCAAGTGCTTTTTTGTCGATTGATTCCCAGTTTTTTAGTTCCCAGTCACCAAAATTCATTTCTTTTATACGTTCGTCAAACTGAACTTTCGACGGAGCAAGAAAATGAGCAAGCTTATTACATCTAGATAATGGACTTGATATTATCTGATACTCTTCAATATCAGGTAATTTTGCTTTTACAATATTGAATTCAGCCTTATAACCAGAACTTAATTCAACATCAGTAAAGCCATAACATAACTGATGATCAACATTAACCGATGTATGTCTTACAAGAAGTATTTCCATGGCACAATTAACACTAATAAATAAAATAAAACTTCATTGATTTTGATTATAAAGCCCAGGCAGTCACCTGTATAACCACCAATAGTAGCATTAAAATAATTCATAGATATTTTATTTACTATGAATACAGGTAATAGTAGAATTAAATACATATAACCCATTGCAAACAAAGGGATGAGAACAGTAGCAAATGCAATTAAAAGCTCAATATTTGACAATTTTTGAACCATTGATCCGGATTTGCTTGATTTATCATCTTTTCTTGCATATACATCTGAGTAAATAACTGCTATAGCACTAAACCTGCTCAGACTGTGCCCGGCAATTATAGTTAAGACAAGCATCTGAGGTAATATTTTAACAAGAATAGTAAATTGCAGTATCAATAAGAGCGTAATTCCAATAACTCCATAAGACCCAACTCTGGAATCCTTCATTATGTCCAGTATTTTCTCTTTTTCCCCGCCACCTCCAGCAGCATCACAGACATCAATAAATCCATCCTCATGAAAAGCACCGGTGATAAGAATAGTAGCTATTATCGCAAGCAAAACTGATATACTATGAGGTATTATAAATGATGTAAGATAATAAACCAGCCCGCCACAAGCACCAACGATTATGCCAACTAAAGGAAGATACTTAGAGGAGGCTTTAATATCTTCATTATCAGAGCTAGCCCACTGATAACAAGGTATTTGAGTATAAAACATCAGGCAGCTAATAAATCTTTTAATTTCTTTTAACATATTCTTTCACTGCTTTTTGACACTTGTGCATCCTTAAAAGAAGCCATTTCATTAAGAAAGCAGACTGCTGATTCAACCACAGGATATGCAACTGCTGCTCCTGTGCCTTCACCAAGACGAAGATTTAAGTTTATAAGAGGTTCTGCATTCAGATATTCCAGCATAAGCCTGTGCCCCTGTTCATTAGAGGTATGAGCAAATATGCAGTATTCCAGCATATCAGGATACATAGCCGCAGCAGGTATTAAAGCAGAAGTGGCAATAAACCCATCAATCATCAGTATCATCTTCAGTTCTGCTGCTTTAAGCATAGCACCTGTCATCATAGCAATTTCAAAACCACCGAACGTTTCCAGAATTTTTAATGGATCATTACAACTATCGTGATTGTTTATAGCTTCATTCAGGATTTTCCTTTTTTTCTCCAGAGCCTGATCATCCAGCCCTGTGCCTCTTCCAACGCATTTTTCGAGAGGTATACCACTTATCTTGCTAAAAATTACCGTTGCTGACGATGTATTAGCAATACCCATCTCTCCAAAACCAATGATATTAGTACCTTCCAGAGACAACTTTTCTACAATTTCAGATCCTTTTTGGATTGCCTGTTGGCATTGTTTCTGGCTCATAGCTGGTTCTTTAAGAAAATTCTTTGTTCCTCTATCTATTTTGGCCTTTATTAATCCGGGATAATCATCGAAATCTGCTTTTACACCTGAATCTACAACCTTTATCTTTATGTCATTTTGTTTACAGAAAACGTTTATAGCAGCTCCACCTCTTAAAAAGTTTAGTACCATCTGGTATGTAACTTCTTGAGGGAACAAGCTTACGCCTGTTTCAGCTATTCCATGATCACCAGCGAACACAACTATTGCAGGTTGTTTCAATTCAGGAGTCAATGTATTTTGAATACAGCCTATTTTTAGTGCTAGAGATTCTAACATTCCTAAAGCACCACGGGGTTTTGTTTTATTATCGATTTTATGCTGTAAATCCTTTAAAAGGTCACCTTTAACAGGGTCAATATTAAAATTCAGCATTTTTTGGCCTTTCTATCTTTATTGTAATCAAAGTGATGCGAAAAATTCCAGTGCTTCATAAATTCTAGGCCCTGGTCTTCCTGAAATCTCTGCTAATTCTGGAGATAACAGGATATATTCTGTATTAATAAACTGTTTTAAATAATCAGCATAATATTTATTCTGAAGGACTATTATATCAGGTTTTTTAGAAATAATATATTCCAGGCTTACCTCTGGATAAGAGTCATTAATCTCAGCAACTACATTGTTATGGCCTGATTTTTCTATTAAATCTGAAATAAAGCTTCTTTTACCTGCTGTTATAACTGGTTCTACCTGAATTATATAAATAATATCCTTGCTTTCAGAAGTTTTCATGGTATCAATTCTGGCTTTCATTTTTTTTACAAGATTTTGAGCCTCATCTTCATGCCCTGTAAGCTTTCCTATTGAGTTTATACAATTATAAATATCTTCAAACGTTCTAAAATCATAATAATGTACATCACTGGTAAAGAATTTTAGCCTATCAATAATAGGTTTCTGGTCAATTAGAGCAAAGATTCTTTCTGGTTTTAATTTTAGAATTTCTTCTTCACTGGTATAAAATAGGCCACCGACCTTTATCTTTTCTTGAGCCTGCTCTGGATGGTTACAACAAGTACTTACAGCTATCAGATTATCCTGAGCACCTATTTCGTAGACAATTTCTGTCAATGATGGTGCTAAAGAAATGTATTTACCACTATTAGATTGATAATGATAGTCAAAATCCAGTGATAAAACACCAAATGATACTATAAAAAAGATAACTGTTGATATAATTAGCTTATTCACTTGTTAGTAACCATCCTGCAAGTTCGTTGTAGATTTAGAATGTTTTTGTTAGCCTGAGGCCAGCAATGAAATGTATTCCTGGTTGTTTATAACCTTCAATCATTTCATATTTCTGGTTAAACAGGTTAGCAAGTTTGCCCCAGAAAGACAGTTTAAAGCCTTTCTTCTCAAAGATTTTGGCCGTTGCGCCAACACCCATATCGAAGAAGCCGTCAGTAGTTTTGGTAAAGCCCTGTCTATCTGACGTACCCAGACCCGTAGTAAATATGCTATAACCGGGTTTAGGTGAATAGGTTAACAGGTAACTCCAGACATGTCTGGGGTTTGCGACAAGTTCGGTATAGGTATTGGTGAATGTATTGAACTGTCTGCCATATGTATAGTTATAATTAAGCCGTGCTTTAAGATTTTTGATAGGTTCAACTTCTATAGAAGATTCCCATCCACGGGTTCTGGCCCTTGAAATATTTTCAAAACGCCATTTAGCAAAATCATAGACTATAAGGTTTCTTAAGTTGTTTTTAAAGAAAGTAGTTTGCAGTTTAACTCTGTCATTAAAGAGGCTTTGAACGGCTCCTACATCCCATCCTTCCATTTTTTCAGGTGTCAAATTTGGATTTCCCCGTAGCGGGTTAAAGAGTTGTGTTGGTGTAGCTTCAGTTACAGCATAGCCATAAGAAGCTCTCAGCTTGGTATAAGAATCTTTAAGCCTGAAAGTTGGTAAAACAAGTGCACCAGAAATATTTGGTGTTCCATATGTACCAAAAAGGTTGCTATGGGTTATGCGGCATCCTCCTCTAATAAAGAGAATGTCTTTAATGTTTATGACATCATTTAAGTAGACATCGTTTTTGGATAAATCCTTGTCAAATCTACCTGCAAAGGCGTCAACTGTACTAAAATCGTTGTATTCCAGTTCATAGCCCACAGTCAGGGTATTAATATTTTTCATTCTCAGGTTATGCTGTGTCATAAAGACAATTCGGTTGTTGTCGGTTCTGTAGTAAGGGGACCACATAAAGTCAGCAGCATTAATCGGGTCAAATGGATTAATATCTTTGTATCTATCTTTTATGACACCCATCTTGAGATAGTAATCATAGAAGTTTACAGGTGCATGGGTAAAGGTAAAGACTTCATAGCCGTAGGAATTAAAAGAATTATGGTATGGATCAAACATCGGGAAGCCTGTCAGGGTTGTGCCTATTTCTTTTTTAGCGTTGATGTACCTGAAGGTATTTCTAATTTCTGCTTTACCGTTTAAAAGGCGAACACCCAGGTTGCTGGCTACCGTAAGATTGCGGTAGTCATCGTTAACAGATCTATTATCTGGTGTTGTAGGTGATCCACCGGTAGTATCATGCCTTGTTATACCCAGAAAATAGTCATACAGCCTGTTGCCTCCAGAAAAAGCAAAGTTTTCTCTGAAGGTTGAGTTATTGCCCATTCCTGATTCTATTTCAATTTGAGGTCTGCCGTGTCCTGTTCGTGTAAACAAACCAATAAGGCCGCCCTGTGCCTGTGTACCGTGAATAGTTCCCTGGGGGCCTCTAATTACTTCTATTCTATCAAGACCAAAAGGTTCTATATCCTGCAAATAAGGAGCATTAAATGCCAGGCTATTGATTCTGACTCCATCAATGTTGAGCAGTGATTTATTCCAGCCCCGCATTCTGTATGGAGAGAGGCTGCCTGGTGAGCCATTAGAATAAGATGTTATTCCTCCAACAGTATTGAGTATATCTTCAATGTTTGTTGGGTTTATCATTTCAATTTCTTCTCTTGTGATAACGTCAACGTTTGCGCTGGAAGTTTTTTCATCCTCTGGCATATTGCTAAAACTGTATACTTGTTCCTGTTTGCAGTGCCCAAATTGAATAACCGGGCATGGGCCCTGAGCTGTATCTTCTTTTTCCAGTTCAATTGTTTCCAGTGCTGGTTTTTCTTTATTTTCTTCTTCTGTCTGATCTTTATTTTCTGATTCTAATACGTCTTGTTCTGTTTTATTTTCCTGGTTTAGCTGGTTTTCAGTTGGTTTTAAAATTGACTCTTTTTCTTTATCAGTAGCAAAAACACTACCTGTAAGAGAGAACATCACTACCAGACAAAAAGCCAGAGCTTTTAAATAATTTTTCATCTGCCTATCCTCTTAAATAAGTAACCCTTAAGATAGATTTTCACAGCAAAATTGCCTGAAAATCTGCATTAAAAAAGCTTACATTAATAAATTACTTTGTAAGCCTTATTCTCGTGGTTTAAATTTCATCATCATGAATTCCTCCCTTGTGCTCGCAAGTACCTATTACTCTGAACTTACAGGTATGCTGGCTGAGAACGATTTTGTTCATCACAGCTGCGGCACAGCCACAGATTTACACTGTTGTTTCCCTATAAGTTCTGGAAACTATTTAGTTTAAACCTTACAAAGTAATTTGTTTAAGGATCTTTTTTACTATATCACAACAGTTAAAAAATGCATATACAATAGATAGATTAATAATTTATAAATTAAAATACATAAGTATTATTATTGAATTTGTTCTTTGATATGAGCAAACCCGAAGATACGATATTTTAATACCATCATTAAAATTAATGCAGCCCAGATAATATTTAAATAAATTGCCCAATCAAAAAGTAATTTTAAATAAGCATTTGTTAAGATTAATCCGGATAAAAGTAAGATAAATACAAAAATAGTTGTTATTATTTGCTTATCAAGAATTTTTAGCTGATCATTAACAAATTTAATATACATAGCCGAATTAAATATCTGTGCAACAAGCAAACCTGCCGGTATGGCATAAATACCAAGATATTTAATGCCTGAAAGTATTAACACTATGTAAATAAGAGTAAAAACAATGGCCGTTTTAAGCAGCATTACACCCTTTTTCATTGCCATAGTTATATATGTAAACGGTAACTCAATAGTCATCAAAAGATAGAAAGGTAATAATGCTACAAACAGGAAAAATACAACTTTAATCTGGTCGACAGAAAGCTTATCAGAGAATAAAAACCGAAAAACATCTACAAAAAATACTATTACAGGAAGAGTTAAAAGTATAAAAAACAGATTATTAACCCTGACAGTAGCAGTCATTAATGATTTAAGACCCGGTATATCACCCTTAGAAAGCAGTTTACAGGATTTAACATATAAAATCTGTAATATGATTGAGTTTGAAATATCATGTAAAACAAGGATAATTCTCTCTGCATAGTTGTAAAGAGTAATATAGCCAGGCGGGAAGTATGAAATGATATTAGTAGTTGCAGGACTCCGGATTAAATATACAAGAATGCCTATTCTGAGTGGTATATTTTGTTTTAGAAGCCTTCTTACATCTTTATTTACAAATGGATTGACAACTGATACACCTGATTTATTTATAAGATAAATGATCAACACAATAAACGTAATGGCAGAAGCCGCAACAAAAGCATATATAAGCGAAATTATACCAAATTTATCAACCAGAAAAAGTATTGCAAGAATATTAAACAGCGGTGTTATCAAATTTGTAAGGTATGTTATTAAAATATAAAAGCTGGCATTCAGTGTTGAGTTAATAACCGTAATTAAAAATGTGAAAAGTATTGATAATGAAAGAATACGTAAAAATGATGTAGTAAAAGCAACCTGATCAGCAGAAAAACCTGCAGCAAAAACCTTAACAATTAGAGGTGCAAGAGTAAATACTGTTAATGATAAAACCAGACCCAGAATCAAAACAAGCGTAAAAACTGCATTTGAAAATGTTTTTGCCTGTTCTTCATCTTTAACTTTAATATCATTGTATATTCTTATGTATAAATCTGTGATAAAACCAACCACAGTAAAGTTTACAAACTGTAAAATGGTCATAGATAAATAATAAGCATCTGTTTTGAAGGTCGCACCAAGCTTCTTTACAAAAATAACCTGAAATACAAAGGCCAAAATAATGTTCAAAATGTTGACTATATGAAGCGTATAGATCATTTTCCCTGCCACAAAATAAATCGTTATTTTTAAAAATCTAAAAAATTATGCCACAGATTTAAAAAAAAATAACAATCAAAAATTTTCTTTTCTTATTGCTATCAGGTTTTTTTGCTGGAAATATATTCTTTATGACTGTTAAATCAAGAAATTCTATCACTTTTTTTTGATAATACTCTGATAATAGTTATCCTAAGCATTAAAAAAAATTTTTGCACTGTATATATTAAATTATTGATTCCTAAAGGTCTATAAAATTAGTTTCTATATATGGTATATTATTAAAAAAGATACATACATAACCAGGAAAACACAACGTCTATCATTATTTTTATGCATTAAGTCTTTTAAATATAAAACATGTTAACAGTAATAGTAACTATTCTTTTTAGCTACTTAAAGACAGGAACAATTATTTGAAACCTATGTCACACTCTCAAGACCTATTTAGAACCCTTGCTGATACCGCCAAAGATGCGATAGTCATTATTGATACTCATGGCTTGGTCAAATTCTGGAACATCGCTGCAGAAAAAATGTTTGGATATACTGCTTCAGAAGTCTACAGACAAAATTTACACTCACTGCTTGCCCCTGACATTTATAAAGAAGCATATAATACAGGTTTTGAACATTTTAAAAGAACAGGCAAAGGCAATGCTATTGGCAAAACCCTTGAATTTACTGCCCTGACGAAGGATAAAAAAGAAATTATTATTGAACTCTCTGTTTCTTCAGTTGAAATAGATGAAAACTGGCATGCTATCGGCATTATTAGAGATATTACAGAAAGAAAAATAGCTGAAGAAAAGATAAGACAATATAAAGACCAGCTTCAAATTATCTATGACGGCATAGTAGACGGACTCGCTATTGCTGATATTGAAACAAAACAGTTCCTCAGTGTTAATTCGTCTATGTGCAAACTTTTTGGCTACTCAGAAGAAGAATTTCTGCATAAAAATATATTAGAAATTCACCCTGAAAAAGCTATTGAAAGAGTAAAAGCCGAATTTGAAAAAAAAGTTAAAGGTATTATTGATCGATCAATCGATATGCCCTGCATTAAAAAAGATGGAACTCTGTTTTATGCAGATATAGTAGATAGCAACATTACTTATAACGGTAAAAAATGCATAGTGGGCTTCTTTAGAGATACCTCAGAACGCAAAAAGTATGAAGAAGAAATTAAAGATAAAAATAGAATTCTTGCAGACAAGTCAGAAAAACTAGAACAACTTATTAATGTTAAAAATGAGTTCCTCGGAATGGTTTCTCACGACCTCAGAAACCCACTAAACTCTATTTTCAACATTAGTTCTTCGTTATTGATAGCTCAAACTGAGTGTTTTAGCGAAGAACAGATTGATATGCTCTGGCACATCAAAAGCTGCTCAAAGAGATTACTTTTAATGGTTAATGACTTACTGGATCTGGCAGCAATAAATGCCGGCAAAATACATATAATCAAGCAAAAAATCAAGGTTAAAGAAATGCTTAACCTTGATACCCTGCCATTATCATTAACAAGAGAAGATAAAATAAAGCTTGACTTTAATATAGAAGAAGATTTACCGGAAATTGAAGTTGATAAATTTAGATTTAATCAGGTACTGGAAAATCTGGTCGTCAACGCTATCAACTATTCTGAACCAAATACAGCTATTAAAATCAATGCCTGCAAGCTAAACGATTATCTTGAAATATCTGTAGTAGACCAGGGCCCGGGTATTCCAGAAGAAGAAATCAAAAATATCTTCAAACCTTTTGTCTTTTCAAAAACATCTAAAGAAAGAAAGACTAAAAGCACAGGTTTAGGGTTAGCAATAACAAAGAAAATCATTGAACTTCACGATGGACAAATCTTAGTAGAAAGCAAACCCGGTGAAGGGGCTAAATTTAGCGTTCTGCTTCCTTTAAAGACTACTCTTAACTAAATTTAGCAAACTAATATTATTGCGCTGTGCTGATACAATGAATTTATGAATATTTCAGAATGAAAAATTTTTAAAATTGTGGCATAATTTTATAGACTGCTTTATAAAAAAGATCAGTGCATAACTTAAAAATTTTTCGATTTTCAAAACCCAGATCCCGCCCACCCTAAAGGAAGGCATGGGGTCTCACTCCCAGTCTGCGCCTGCTCGTTCAACCCATATTTTTACTTTTTAAAATTTTTGAAAATCGAAACCATAAAATTGATTGTTATAGTTATGCATTAGTCTTTAAAAGTAATTTAAAATGCTTAAACTTCTTGCTAGCAGGTTATTGGCGAAATTTGGATATTTAAATCCTTCTGAGAAAGGGGATTTCATGTCAGATATCAAGAAAAAGGAAGAAATATCAAGAAAAGCAATGCATTATGAAGTGCTTGATTCTAATATAATCAAGTGTAAGATTTGTGGCAATGAATGTATTATACCCGAAGGAAGCCTTAGCCGATGTAAATCAAGAAAAAATGAAGCAGGAACATTAAAATTGCCAACCTATTCGGTAGCATCATCTGTAGCTGTTGACCCTGTGGAAAAAAAACCTCTTTATCATTTTTACCCGGCCACTAATGTATTTTCACTTGGTGGATGGGGTTGTAATTTCTGCTGTATTCACTGCCAGAACTGGCAAATTTCACAACCAGCAACAAAAATATCAAGGGGAAGCTATTATATAACCCCTGAAGAAGCTGTTCAACTGACTCTCAATCACCATGCCCGGGGCATCTGCTGGACCTACAATGAACCAGCTATATGGTATGAATATACTCTGGATTCAGCCAGGCTGGCCAGAGAAGCAGGCCTGTATACTGCTTATGTAACAAATGGGTTTCTTAATGAAAAACCACTCAGAGAAATAGCTCCTTATCTTGATGCTTATAGAGTTGACTTTAAAGGCTTCAGCGATAAATTATATCACGAACTCTGCTCTATCAAAAACTGGCAGATAATCTATAAGAATGCTGCCCTCGCCAGAGAACTCGGAATGCATGTTGAGGTAGTAACAAACATTGTACCTGAATACAATGACGATAATGAAACACTGAAAGCTATTGCCGAATTTACCGTAAAAAACATTGGACCGGATACCCCATGGCATATTTCAAGGTTTTTCCCTAATAATAAATTAAATTCTATTCCACCTACACCAATGGAAACCATTGAAAAAGCTTATAACATTGGCAAAGAAGCTGGCCTCTATTTTATATATAAAGGAAACTGCCCTGGCAAAAGCGATACCATTTGTCCTGACTGCCAGACAACAGCAATAGAAAGAAATTTCTCTGTTAAAATGAATATTAACCCTGATGGTACATGTAAACGATGTGGAAAAAACCTGAATGTAAGATGCTAATATAAAATGCAGACCTTTAAACCTAAAGATTTTTTTTATTGTTTCGATATCAAATATAAAATACTAAAAAGATGTTTATAATCAGCCATACAAAATGAGGACCGTTTAAAAGATATGAAAAAAGCCGGAATGGTACTTATAGCAGCTCTTTTATTAATTTTCAATACACAGGTTTCTCTATTTGCAACCTCTGATGACTTTGAACGTGGCAAAGAGGCATTCAAAAGATCAAACCATATACTTGCCATACAATATTTCAGACGCTCTTTAAGCAATAACCCAAATAACCCTACCGTAAGATATTATCTGGCACAATCTCTGGTAAAAACAAAACAGCTGGAACCTGCACAATCAGAATATCAACGTATTATACAACTAGCTCCATACTCTCAGGAAGCTAAATATTCACAGATTGCACTGGTGCAAATCAAAGACTATATCCAGAATTCTTTACACCCTAAATGGCGCCCGCTTGACTCAAATCTCTCTGTTGGGGTCACTGAAACGACTTCTATGGCTAATGTTGGAGATAACTATATAGATAAAGTAACCGAAAAAGGTAATGTAATCAGATGGCAGCAAGCAGGAATGCCCATTAAAGTCTACGTTGAAACATCACCAAGAAGAGTAGAAGCCTTCTTACCATCATTTGTTTCAGCTGCCAGAGAAGGTATAGACAAATGGGTAAAAGCCAGTAAAGGCAAAGTTTCTGTGCAATATGTTGATTCACCCGAAATGGCAGATGTCAAAGTATTCTGGAAAAAAATCCTTGACGTTAAATTGACCGGTTCTGAAGCAGGAACCCCTTATACAGCAGGGGTTACAACTCCTGATTATAGTGATAATGAGCTCTATTCAATGTCAGTAACCTTGACAACAACTGACCCTAACGGAAAACCTCACAAACCAGAAGACGTTAGAAAAGTCTCTACTCACGAATTTGGCCACGCACTCGGTATAATGGGACACAGCGAAAAACCCGGTGATATTATGTACCCATCAACACAAACTGATGGCGAACTTACCAAAAGAGATATCAATACATTATTGCTTTTATATGATTTAACACCTGACGTTTCAAACTTCAGAGCTGTTTCAGGTACTGAGATTGCCTCATCTTCAAAAAAAACAGATCAATCAAGTATTCTTGGCTCTAAAGAAGAACGCATTCAAAGAGAAATTCAAGAAATTCAAGAAGCAATGAAAAATAACCCCAAAAGCGACATTAACCACGTCAACCTTGGCAATTTATATGGCAATATGGGTGATTATGATGGAGCTATAAGGGAATACAAAAAAGCAATACGCCTAAACCCCAAAAATGACGTCGCCTATTCAAACCTTGGTTCTATGTTTCAAAATGAAGGCAAGCTTTATGATGCTTTAAGAGCCTATAATGAAGCTAAAAACCTTAATTCTAATAAGTCTAAACCTTATCTTCAAATAGCTATCATTTCAGAACAGCTTAACCAGAAAGCAGAATCCATAATGGCTCTGGAAAAATATCTATCATTAAACCCCAAAGCACGCACAGATGCAGAAGTTCAATCATTAGCAAAAAAACTTAATTTTGACCTTTAAAAATATTCATAGCCTTATAATAGTCCTGATGCCCATGACCATTGTGTTACGAAATCTACCAGAAGGATTAAATATAAACTGCATACCCGGTTGAATCATCAACCAGTCTGTTAACCTGAATTGATAAAATAATTCAAGTGATGTTTCACCGGTACTGCCTTCAATTTGCTTCAATCGTTTATTAAGCCTGGCTATTGCAAGCCCTATACCAGCAATATCATTATCTCTATGAGGCACAAGCCCTGTATACTGGAGGCCAGCGCCATAATAACTTGATATTCTTCTTCTGTCTCCCTGTGTCCAGCCATACTGAGCGTTTAAAAGCAGCCCCTGATGGTCGTTTTTATTTTCATTGAAAAGTTTTTGTTCAAAAGTACCATAAAAACCCATACTGCCGGAAAAAAGCCGGTTAGTTGCATTGTAAGTGATTTCTGGCAGGTCTCCATTATGGTGCCAGAGGCCTGCAACATAGCTGCCAGGATGGCTTTTTAAGGAATGAGAAAGCATTGCCTCTGTAATAACAACTGAACCACCGTGGCCGTCAAAAGTTGTTTTCCAGCAAAGTTTTTTAGCACTAGAATCACCATCATAGACCCCGGCTTTTAGCGATATTCTTCTGTGAGGCTTAAATTCTCCCATAACACCCAGAGAGGGGTTAGGAAATGCAGGGATTGGTATAGTTGGCAAAAGGTAATGAGAAGCTCCCATATAGTTAAAAGAAGAGGGTACAGCAGCAAAATCATAACTGGCATTCTGTTTGCCAATTTTTAGACGCAATTTATTTTTAAATAGTCTCTGCTGATACCAGTACTGGCTGAGAAGCATTGAAGCTGGAAGATCATAAGCATCATAAAATTGCATATCTCCTATTACACTGGTCAAACTGTGCCCCTGTTTGTTATAAGCTTCTACCAGAAAAGTTCCACCTGGCCACAGACCAGCTTTCTCAGTATCTACAGCCATTCTCATTTCTATAACCCCCATATATCTAAACGCAGTATCGTTATTGATACCACCATAAGGGTTCAAAAAATTGTCATTAAGATAGTTTAAATCAAAGGTCAGACCTTTTGAAGCCAGTTTTGATCTGTATCCCTTCAGGTCTCCAGTGCAATATCGACTATTAAGCCAGCTTTTAACATTACTGCGAATGCATCTTTTATCAAGTGTAATAACTGTTTCATCAATGTGGCTTTCTGTTTGAAGATCAGATAGGGCATTTTCTTCTGCATACATAGGGCTTTGTATTAACAGTATAAAAATTATTATTAATATGAAGTTTTTTGAAGTTCGTAATGTTTTATAACACAGAAAAGACAAATGTATTCCTCCTTTATGATAGGCATAAAGTTACAATAATGAGTCAGTCAGGTATTAATTTTTTTAACACCTTTGTATACTCTTAATTTTTCTGAACGAAAAACCAGAGGTTTAGTTCATTTTTGTATTCTGGAATACTGTTAAAGGTAATTACCGGTCATAGTGTTACTTAAATCCTGTTGGCTGATTTTCATATTGTATTGTGTAATGTAAAATGTGTCAATTCTTAAAATTTCAATTGGCAGGTGGGGTCTTTGAATAACTTATACTGATCCTTGAAAGTAATGTATAGATTCCAGATTATAGAGGCCTGGTGTTTTTGCCCGCACAGCAGGCAAAAACACCAGGAAACTGTCATTGTGAGCGAACGTAGTGAGCGTGACAATCTAATCAAATTATGTTATGTTGTGTGGCCAACTATAATACATATGTATTGATACCTTATAATCTAATTATGATATACTCTCCTTACAGGCTCTATAAGATTAATAAACCAGAAAAGGAATCTTTTAATAATGAAATACATGTATACATTATTATTGTTCATGTTTATCATAACAAATTCTGTAATAGCACAGGAACAAAAACCAGATACTAATTATAATCCTGTGACACAGGAAGCAGTCATATCTGCCGGTACAGCCCTCGATACCCTTCTGGTGGAAGAAATTAACGCAGATAAAGCCTATCCTGGTGATACTATAAAATTTAAACTATTAACTAATCTTGTATCTGGCAATAAGGTTATATTACCCCAGAATTCGACTTTTGAGGGTATAATAACAGAATTTTCACGGGCCAGCCTGCTTGGCAATACTTATAGTATATCTGCAACCATAGATAGAGTAACAACTCCCTTTGGCAGAGAATATAAAATATCTGCCCACCCTGAATTTGAACTCAAAGAGCACAAAAAAAAGAAAGGCCACCTTGTTACGTTCCAGCTAATTAACAGGAACAATAAAGGAATTTTGCCTGATGATAATAAATACAGTGGATCAAAAAAAACCGGCGAAAGTTTTGTTATACCTGAAGGTGAGCCAGTTAAAGTTATACTGGATAAAGATTTTTCTCTATCATTTTAAAATAAGCACAATTAGCTGATATAAAGGCTAATGCATAAACACAATGAAAGATTTTTCTGGTTTCGATTTTCAATCCCCAAATCCCACCCACCCTAAAGGAAGGCATGGGGTCTCACTCCCAGGCTACGCCTGCTCGTTCAACCCATATCTTCACTTTAATATTATTGAAAATCGAAAAATTTTTAAGTATGCACTGATCTTATAAAGGCTATAAACAGATGGCAAGATTCTTTAATTTTTTTTTGTAACAAACACTTTACAAAACGTTCCAAAAACCATATTGGTTGTTTTTATATGTATAAGAGAAATAAAAAATTTAAAAAATACGGTCAGAATCAACCATTATAGCGAAAGGAGACTTTATGTAACCAGACACCTGGTCTAAGACGACAAAAACAAGAAGATAATCACCTGCTACTACTACTACACAAATACGTTGTCTTAGTTAACAAGGTAATAAGGTTACATAAAGAAGAAAATCTCAGGAGGCTATAATGGCTAATTTTGATGTAAACGCAGTTAAAGGTTTAATGAACAAACCAATGAGCGCTTTCCCGAGAGTAATGCGTGCAGAAAACGCAGCTAACGCTTTCTTAAAAGCTTCTAACACAACCGCCCAGACAGGTGCTTTAGTTGGCAAAAATACTCCTAAATATCTCCAATACGCTAACAAAGGCCCGATGAAGTATATCGGCAAAATTGGTACAAAATTCAACAGTGGTGTTGCAAATGCAGCTCAAAAAGTTGGTGGCAAAATGGTTGCCAATATTAATAAAGGTGGTTTCTTAAGCAAAATCGCTACAAAAGTTCCGTTCGTAAGCAAAATCGCTAACGGCCTTTCAAAAACTACAGCGAGCAAAATTCCTGGCTTAGGTACATTATTTGCAATCGGTACCGGTGTAGTTGGCCTCTTCAAAGCCGGTGGCAAATTATTAAAAGGCGACATCAAAGGCGCAGGCCACCAGGTTCTTAAATCAGCCGGTTCAGTAGCTGGTATCGGTGCAGGCTTAGCCCTTATGGCAACAGGCGTTGGGTTCCTTCCTGGCTTAGCATTAGCCATCGGCGCCGGATTCGCTGGCGACTGGGCTGGTAAAAAAGCTGGCGATATGGTCTTCGGTAAAATGGATGAAAACGGACACTCCCCTGAATGGAACGCTAAACAGGGTATGACTCAATCTCCTTACGGTCAAAACTTCGATTACACAGTCGGTGGTGTAGCAGGAATGAATGACCAGCAGTTTGACGCTTACGTTGCCAGCATCTTAAAAGGTTCAGTAGTATAGTTAGTAGCCAATATAGTCAAATAAACAATATAAATTCTCTCCTCCTAGCAGTCACACAAGTCCCTTAAGTAACTTCCCTCCCAATTAACTCCCTATTACCTTTAAAAAAGTTAAACTTTCTCTCCTAAAGAGTTTTCCCGGGCTAACCCCCGGGTTTTTTTTATGGTGTATTTAAACCTTTACAGCCTCTCAGAAATTTGAATTGGCCGGGTATTTTGCCTGACGGCAAAAACCCTCAGAGATTATCGTCAAATTTAAAGAGTTTTCCCGGGCTAACCCCCGGGTTTTTTATGGTGTATTTAACCCTTTGCAGCCTCTCAGAAATTTGAATTGGCCGGGTATTTTGCCTGACAGCAAAAACCCTCAGAGATTATCGTCAAATTTAAAGAGTTTTC
>Ga0334898_1000124_pt1 | contig 146778 bp, 147 predicted proteins | sample GraSluR3_MG_10_FD_207228 | JGI IMG/M metagenome (GOLD analysis project Ga0334898, IMG submission 207228) | Sludge microbial communities from methane-producing bioreactor in Wageningen University, Netherlands - Granular Sludge_3_08-R3 | ecosystem: Engineered > Bioreactor > Anaerobic >... | reverse complement strand
GAGTGCGAATAATTTCTGGAAATGGGGGTCGATCATCTGCTGTACTCCTTGCAGACACCATAGCAGATAACCCCTCTGTTTTGAATATTCTATTGGCCCTTACCCACCATGAACAGCGAAAGGCCTCCAAATAACAAGTAATTACTTATAAAGTAAAGATATGGATTTTTTAATACTTTCTGCTCTATGCAATTGGTCTGAAATAACCTGTTCTCCACAATCTTACTTCTTCCCCCAACTCCTTCAGTGCCCTACCAGCTGCCAGTTTCCCTGTCATGACAGAGATAAGCAGCCCAGAGGGACTGAAACTCCATTGCCCTGCTTGGCTTATGTGGGGAAGTGGGGTAATGACAGACTTGGTTATCTTCTTCATTGAATGGATAACCTGGACCTTACCCTCAGTGAATGTCCAACCGGTAATTGCTCCCTCACTGTTGCTTGTCAGCTTTTCGATGGGAGAGAGGTGTTGGGTTGTCGATTCCATACAATACATCCACATAGGTGGTGATTCTCCTAATCTCTTCCATGAAGGCTGCTATGTCACGCTTGCTGTTTGGATAAAGATTTTCCAGCATACTCTGGTATCCAGCAAAGCTTTCTTTGCCCTCGACAACGATTTCCTCTTCCCTGCCTACAGAGGGTAAGGTTTTCCCCCTTTTTTCTAGAAGAATGAAACACATCTTTTCAGTATAACAGAAGGGAAATGCATATCGACGATTCCTTCTCCTACAATCGCAATTGCTTTCTTGACATTTCGTTTAGCCATCCTCTCTCCTCCTTAAGAGAGGGCTTCCCAATATTGGTTTTGCTCCCAACTTTCCTGCTTGATAGAAATTTGCAATACTGTTGTTCTTGTGGAGTCTGAAGTCTTGCGCACAGTAGTATTCGCTTCCGCCATCCTCGTTCTTTTCACAGAACCAAATCATGTCATTTCTCATGTAGTCCAGTTCCATAATGTATGGTGCATGGGTAGTGACAAGAAGTTGTGAATCGTGAGCATTCATCATAACCATTTGCAGGAAAAAGGATACAAGATCTGGATGGAGAGAAGATTCAAGCTCATCTATCGCAACCATATGCGGTTGTGAAATGAGTTCATGGAGCACTCCCCCAAGGCCAAAGTAGCGTAAGGTTCCCTGTGATTCGTCATCAGCGGGAATTGGATATGTTCCTTTGTTTGTTGCATGGGTAAATAGCAATTTCCTTGATTCTATGTCTTGCTGACCTTTCAGTTGATCAAGTAGAGCAGGGGGAGCCCCTTGTTTGAGAAGATTTTCAAGGAGATGGTCAGTGATATGGACCTTTTCGCTCTTAACAACCAAGTCCGATATCTGAAAGTCTGCTTTTGCTAGAAAATCAACATAGAAGGATTTTCTGCTCGAATCTGTAGCGATCCTATCCAGACTCCAATTTCGTAGAAGAATCTGTGGAGTAATTCTTGGAAGCAGTGTCTTGCGGAAATAAGATACGACCAAATCTAATTCTTTTGAGTGGATGTTGCTTTTCTGATAGGCAAATAAAACCGTTAGGTTTTCAAGGGTATTCCCTTTTAATATTGTCTTATCATTGGCTGAGAATTGACATTTGGCTCCAATGGACAGTCTTGCCACATTGTTCTCCGTATCAAAGGTACGAGAAAACAGTGTTGCTATTCTCCCCTCAGGTGCAAACCGCAATGACTCATGGTGAATCCTCTTTTCGTCAAGTGTAACTGAATACTCGTACCGAACACCATCAACATAGAATATGAGGAAGAAGGAGCCCGGTTGGTTTCTATAGCTTTCATCAAGTGCAAATGGTTGATATCCAGTTATTTGTTCCTTCGTTTCAGGGCCGGAAATTACAATGTCTCTGAGAAAGTCAAGGGCAAGAAGAAGGTTCGACTTTCCAGAAGCGTTATACCCATATAAGACACAGAATTTCAGAAGTTGCACAGTATCCGTGACTTGGGTACACACATATGATTCTGCTCCACTATGCATCTTCTTATTTGCCAAGAAACTGATAGTTTGTTTTTCTTTAATCGATCGGAAATTCTGTACAGAGAATTCTTGTATCATTTTTAACCTCGTTATACGTATTGAAATTACGTATATATGAAATATAATGCAATAAATAGCAAATTACAATAGAAAATTAAGCAGTAAAGAATATATGATTGAAAATCAATAATCTTTGGTTTGGGATTCTGTGAGTGTCATATGGTGGTCTACTGTGAGCACTCTTGCTGCGTACCAACCCCACTAGTATTGGCTGGATAAGATACAAGAGTAGAAAGGCGAAACAAATCATAGCTTTTTCTTGTCTCATTACATTGTATCCTCTATGCTTTACCCAAGGAGGAATCTGTAATGATGTTATTGCATACATGTGATCAGTGTACCCAAGAAGCTGACCACCATATAGAGAAAGCCGATCATTCAGTGATGCATCTCTGTTGGGATTGCTATAATGCGTATCTTTGTGAACACATGGGGTTGGATATTACCAAATATGCTCATCCAAAAACCATTACTATCGGGCGGCAACGGTTCAAAGTGAAGATGGAGATTTATCAAGATGGAGTTATTTACTATGCCTATAAAGGAAAGCAAGATGCTCTGCAAACAATCTCCTTTACTGCACCTTTTGCCATGGATGGAAAACTTGCCATCGAAGAGCTGAAACAACGAATTTCCAAGTTGCTCATTCCCCCTACCATCATGGAAGATGGTCTTCTCTCTCCTTTGGGTGTGATTGGTGTTGAGTATGATGAGGAATCGTATGATGAGTTGGCGTTTGTCTTGGACGGTGAACGGTATGATTACGATGAATTCCTAGAGTTGCTGTTGGATTATCGTGGTTCAAATCTCATCTATATAGCCGAACCTAGGTTACCGGCTTTGGATGCCCAATGGTTTGGTAATGAAGAGCAATTACTATCCGGTACAAAAGACGAGGATCTGTAGCCCCTGCCCAAGGAAAAAGAAAATGTAGCCAGCAACATGGAGGTGGTAACCCATGCAAGTAGGATGTACGAAGAAGCTCCTGGAGTATCTGAGAATACAGGCTGGAGTTGCAGATACAGAGATTGAGCCACTCTTCTCGTGGAGTGCCAATATGATTATGGTAAATCATAGGAGAATGATTGTGGTATGCAATGATGCATCCCGTTTCGCATTCATCCTCTATGGCATCAAACGAGGTGATGTGAACCATATCGAAGCTCTGATGCTTGAGGGCGTGAGAGCTTGCCTTGAAGCGATGTGCTTTTCTCCAGCCATCATTGAGCAGTACATGCAGGATTGTGGAGAACATGTCACGTTCAGCAAGACTGCAAATCGTTCGGTGGTTGCAGGACTGAATACAGTCTGTGCCCGTACCTACTTCTTTTATGACCGGTACTCCACTGAAGTACTGCTGCAAAGGCAGGTAATTCACTATCTGAATGAGGACTTTCTTACGGTCAAGACAGCTAAAGGAACGGACTATGTTCATATCTCAGATAAATTCGCAAGTGATATGGAGAAAAAATATGGGACATCCCTCTTTCAATGTAGGGCCGCAGTGTTCGACGTAGATCTGGAGCTGGATAGTATTTGTCACCGTCGAGTAGTTGTCCCCCTCAATTGCACATTCCGAGAGTTCCATACTGTATTGCAGATCTTGTTTGGATGGTATAACCGGCATCTCCATGATTTCTGGATAGATCGGTATCCCAATGGAAGACTGAAATATACGTTAACCGGCTTTCCCCGGGAGTTTGAAGAGGAGGGGGAAACCACAAAGAATGACAGCTTGGTGTTCCTCCGTGAAATATTTCCACAGCATGATACCATCATCTATAACTATGACTTTGGGGATAATTGGATCCTTCATATCCGTCTTCTTTCTTTGATCGATGACTATGACAAGAACCATCCAGTTTGTCTGGACGGGGAGGGAGAATCTCCTCCTGAAGATGTAGGGGGGCGGTATGGATATACCGAGTTTCTGGAAATCTTGGCTAATCCTAGTCACTCTGAGTATAAGGACATGCTCGAATGGTATAGGGAAAGCCTCCATCAACCGTTCGATTTGGAACACATTAACAGGCGACTGCGACACTGGTAGGACATTCCCTTGAATTTCAGGGTATCAGAATTGTGAGAGCACGACAGGAGTGTCACTAGTCTGCAGTAATTCTATTGACTCTTGAATTGACTAGTTCCATAAGTGCTGGTTTCAAATGGTCAGGCATACAACTTTCTCTAATGAGTACCTCCCACTGGGGAAGCAAACCAGAAACCCGCTTGATAAGTCGAACAGCAACCTGTTCAGGTATCTCCAGATGCTTTGCAAGGCATAAGAAATCTGTTCGCTTTAGTCGCGTATTCTTCCCCCCGAGCGTCAATGTCATCTCTTCCGGATCTTCTGTAAGTATGAGTTTAACAGGGAGTAAATCATATGCAGGGGAGAGCTGGAAGTGGTCATCCTTCGGTGCATAGAGCGAGAAGTTCTTGAGATGCATGTCAGAATTACCGGTGATGAAGCAGAATACCAACACATACCAAAAGTTTGTGAGGTCCAGCATGTGTTGCCTGGAGTAGGTGCGAATGATGGTTCCACATTGTTCATAAGAACCTTGGTATTTATCCTCGGTTAATCGACCGGAGAGCTGGAAAAAGTCTTCCATTGGAAGCTGTAGCACAAGATCTTTTTTGAAAATGCGGTCTATTCGTTTTGCAATATAGGTAAATGATCCATCACTCAGTTGGATGAGTGCATTGGGAACGGTAGCAATTTTGGCCATTTGCATTACCACATGTTCCAACTCTGGCAGTGCTTCATATGACTCAGCCTGTAGTTTTACGATGTAATCGGGTGGTTTTCCAACCAATGTAAGACGGTCTTTCTGCCTCGTATGCTCAAGGGGGAGAGAAAATTTTCTCTGTACTCCCGGGATTGTATATCCTTTCTGCGTGGCTTGCAGACCCAGGTTGGATGGCTCAAAGTCAAGAAGAGGCATGTCCTTCGTCCCAAAGAAAGAACGAATACATCTCTGGTGCCACCCATGCATGTGATGTCCATCCAATAGTTTTCCACAATAGAGACAACGGTTCACACTACCTCCTCAACTGATACAAACCCAACACAATCCCGGCATGCATGGAGCAATAATCCCATTTGGTCTCTTCTGTCCAATTTCCAATTTCGACATGCTTGTTCCAGAAGCCATCCTTCCGGGATAAGTCCATCACAGAAAGGAAAGAACGTTGTCCTTTTATAAGGGGCTTCTTGGAGAGGCATGGTAAGACTGATCGGTTTGCTACCAGGTGTATGGAGATATTCAGAATCATACGTGAACTGATACCCCTGTTCTGTTTGGGCAATGATGCCTGCAGGGATTTTGCGTACGAATACTCGTCCTTGGCGCATGATAGTCATGGTTTATCGTCTCCCTTAAGCGGTACAGGTCCCGCAACATGGCCGAACATCATAAGTGCTTGGTTCACTTTATCCAAGCGAACGGTTTGTTTTCCCTGTTCCAGTTCTCGTATGAAACGAAGTCCCAGCCCTGAGCGGAGTGCAAATTCCTGTTGGGTGAGCCCCGCTTGTTTTCTTTGTTCTCGAATAACATCCCAATAGTGTTCATATTCGTGTTATATACCCGTACGGGTATATTTCAAGTAGACTATTTATAAATTATCCCCGAACGGGTGTGGCATTAATATATATTTAGTCTCTCTATCCAACAAGTATTTGCCTAGGATTTTTCTCCTTTGGGGGTCTGTTTCCTTGCACATGAGTTTACTACCACGGTATGATTGGTTCGGCTGGAGGCATAATTGTGGCAACAAAACAGAAAAAACTGGGGACCTTTGACAGTGTACACCTCTTGATTGGTGGAATGATCGGCAGTGCCATCTTCTCACTTTCTGGAATGACCATCCTTAGCGCAGGACCAGCAGCCATTATCTCCTGGATCCTTGGTGCGCTCATCTTGCTTGCCTATGGCTTGCAGACAGCAGAACTTGCCTCCCGCTATCCCCAAAGTGGAGGGGTCTTTGCTTTTCCTGCCTTGCTCTTGGGAAAGACACGGGAACAAGGCAATCTATGGGGGTGGATATCAGCATGGGCTTATCTCTTTGGTTGTATTGCTGGAGCAGCATTCTCAGCTATCTATATTGGTATCTACCTTTCAGTCGCGTTCCCAGTCATGGGTTCCTGGCAGGTTCCACTTGGGATTGTTGCCGTGCTCTTCAGCGGAGTTCTAAACGCTGTGCGATTCCGCATTACCGGAAAAACTACTACCATCCTTACTCTCTTCCTTGGATTAACATTGCTTATCTTCTCTGTCTCAGTATTCTCAAGTGGGAGCTGGGACGTTTCTATGCTTACTCCATTCTTCAGCCAAGGGAGTGGTGGAGTTACAGGGTTTCTGGATGCTCTTCCTCTTGCCATGGTAGCCTACGGGTCAATTGTTGCCTTGTCATTTCTGGTTGGGGAAGTGGAGGAACCGAACAGGACTGTTCCCAAAGCGATGGCGATAGCCATGAGTGTGGTTTTGGTCCTCTACTTGGTAGTGTTGGTGGCAACCTTGGGTTTGGTTTCTTCTTCCTATCTGCAAGAGAATGAAGGAATGCGATACATCCCACTCTATGCTGCTGCATTCAATCTTCCAAGGTTAGGGTTCCTTACCCCCTTGATCTCCATCTCAGCAGTTCTGGCACTCCTTACTACCATGATCGTGACCATGGCCTTGGCAAGCCATACCCTGCAAGCAACCGCAGAGCAGGGTGCCCTTCCTCATTTCCTTGCAAGAACGGGTAAGGAGAATGGGGCCCCTCTGACAGCAACGGCAGTAGTAGTGCTGGTAACCGGCTTCTTTGCCGCCTTCCCGCAACTTACCAATCTCCTGATCAACCTTGGGGCTCTCTGTAACGTTATAGTTGTTGCAATCGTCTGTGTGACGGTCATTGCTTCGAGAAAACAACACCCAATCAGGGAAGCAGGTTTCTTCCATGCACCAGGAGGAAACCTTCTTCCCATCCTGACACTGGTGGTGTTGGTTGCCAGTTATGTTCCGAGTATCATACAGGGAGGGTGGCAGCTCTGGGTAGCAACCATCGTCTACTATGTACTTGGACTTCTTTTCTACCGAAAGCCGAGGAGGCAGGCATGAGTGTAGCATTCGGGCATTTTGACGGGGTCCATCGTGGGCATCAAGCCATCCTTGACCACAAACCAGAGAAAATATATATCCAGCCGGTTACCGGGCAAGCTGTACTTACCACTGATGAAGAGCGTGATGCCTTGATTAGGCAGTATGCGGGAGAGCAGTGTAACATCATTCACGTGGATAAGCGTCTGGAAACCCAGGGTTTTGACTCCGTGGTTGTAGGAAGCCACCACCCCGCTCTTGCTTCGCTCAAGGAGCACAATGCAAAGCTCGATCTCATCAAACCAGTGCTGTACAAAGGTGAACCGATTACTGCTGATCGCATTTCAGATACACTGCTCAAGGGAGAGATTGAAGAGGCTGAGGAGATGCTTGGGCATCCCTACACCATGACTGGGGAAGTGGTATACGGAAGACAGCTGGGAAGAACGGTAGGCATGCCCACCGTCAACCTCAAGATAGCTTCAAACAAGCTCATTCCACGACATGGAGTATATGGAACGATAACCATTGTTGACGGGGTGAGGTACCTTGGTGTTACGAGCATCGGTCCCCGGCCTACCGTGGATGATTATCCCACCGTTACCATTGAGACCTTCCTCCTCTATTTCAACCGCGACCTCTACGGTCAGATTATAACCCTGGAGATAAAGAACTTCATACGCCCCATTACCAAGTTCGAGAGCCTGCAGGCTGTTAGGCAGCAGGTGGACAAGGATGTGTTGTTCGTGGTGGAGAAGGGGATAGAATGAGTGGTATGTGGAAAAAGATTGGTAAGAAACTAGATAAGAGTTTGAGGAATCCCCAATTATTCATTTTACGAACAAACCTTGTACGGTTCCTTTCAGATGAAACCTGCGTTGCTTGGAGATATAAGAGCAAAACAGGGAACCATCTCGACTTGAGTAATCCAACTACTTTCAATGAAAAAATTCAATGGTTGAAATTGCATGATCATAATCCTGAATATCAAAAATTTGTCGATAAATATGCTGTTCGTGAGTATGTTTCATCGACAATTGGTTCCCGCTATCTAATACCACTTATCGGGGTATACAGTGATGTGGAAGCAATTCCTTTTCAAGCTTTACCTAATACATTCGTGTTGAAATGTACCCATGACTCAGGGGGAGTTGTTGTCTGTAAAGATAAAGAAAAATTGGATATTCCAGCGACTAAAAAATTATTACATCGTGCTCTGAAAAAAAATCTGTATTGGCATACAAGAGAGTGGCCTTATAAAGATATTGAACCAAAGATTATCTGTGAAAAGTACCTTGTAGATGAATCGGGATATGAATTGAAAGACTATAAAATTTCCTGCTTCCATGGAGAGCCTAGGGTGATTCAAGTTATGAGCAATAGGGAAGCAAGCACCTATAACATTAACCATTATGATACAGCGTGGAATGAATTGCATATCGAGAGGAAAGGACATGGCAGTAACTCGCTAGGGATAGAGAAACCTAAACATCTTGAGGAGATGTTGGAAATAAGTCGAATATTGTCAAAGGGTATTCCGTATGTGAGAGTTGATTTGTATCAAACAGAAAATACTCTATATTTCGGTGAATTGACATTGTATCCTGGTAGCGGTTGCCTTTCATTCGCACAAATTGCTGACGATGAGTACTTAGGGAGCATGATTGACCTTAGCCAAGTCTAGTTGAACATTGTACCGTGCAGTGAATTGATATCCCACTGTATTATGAATAGGCATTTCTGGACTCCCTCCCCATCTCATGATACCGTCATAGGGTGAGGTAGTTGCAATGAAAGCAGCGAAGAAATCCCGTGGTTCTTTTACCATTCCAGGTGAAACTGGCTATGAAGAGCTCTCTCTAGCAAAGAAGTGGGGGCTGATGTCATTCGTGATTGTGATGGGGCCAAGCTCTCTCCACGGTTACTGGAAGCGGGGATGGATGTATACTCACCATCTGTATTATACGAGAACACAACGAGTTTGCCTCAACTAATCCACAGTTCCAACAGCAGATATTCCTAGAGAGTGAGCGTATAGTAAGTACCCCCAATGTATTGAAGATTCCATTGCTTTCACCGTATTTTTCCAAACAGTTTTAAGTTAATGAAGCATCTTTACAGTATTGGCAGGTCTTCGACCGAATAACTGGAGAGGGGAGGGTGCCTCCTCATGGTAGTATGATGCTACAACCAAGACAGTTACCATCAAGAGCAGTACAGTGTGAACTTCCTTGCTTCCCGTATCTGTGAAGATGTGGTCAACAACTGGGAAAGCGAACCACTAAAGCAGCTGAATCTTCGATACCCTGAGGTTCAGCGCTATTTACGTTCCTATCTGGTGCGAGAAGCAACCAGAGACAGATGTTGTACGGTTTATCTCCCTCTTCTACAACGTTGAGGGAATCTGGGGAAGTGATGAGCGAAACAGGAATCTTTCCACCGACCGGGTTTCTTATGACTTCATGGTCAGTCTGCTTGCCTTGGACCAGTTTGAAGCACGATATGGGTATCGCATAACCAATGCCTTTGTCTGCTCCTATGCCAAGGAACTAGTTGATATTGTACACAGTTATGGCAAGAAAACCTCTGTGTTCTACGATGACAGTTGGGTTGGGATGGAACCCCAGTCAGAAGCGTTCCAGACGATTGGGTTCGATGGAATCATAAAGTGCGTCTTCTCAGGCTTTGAGGTTCGGCTCTGTAGTGCTGTCCCCGGAGGACTTACTCATGAGCTTAGATTGCATCCCTATCTCTTTTCTGTAGGACTCGGAGGAGCAGGAGGGAGGTTGATACCCAGAAGTACTGGGTACACGTCAGGAGAGCAATGCTTAGGGCCCCTATTGACCGCATCGGCTTGAGGGGCTATCTAAACTTTACTGAAGGCTTCCCAGTTTTTGTTGAAACCATAGTGGACATTGCTGATCAGTTCAGGATGATTAAGGAGCTGCACCAGGTATCAGAAGTGTATACTGTACCCTTGAAGATAAGCATTCTCGGTAGTTGGGGGAAGTTCAGAACATGGACCTTTGGTGGGCACCATCATGAACATCCAGACTTGGATTTGATCAACATACTGGAGAGTCTCTCTGGTCTTCCCTCTACCGTTGGGTTCTTGAGTTTAGCTGAGGTGACCAAGGAGACACTTGCTTCTATCCATGTACTTATAAAAAATGCGGTATTCAAAAACAGCAGATGGAGTGGAGGGAAAGCCTAGATAGAGCAGGACTGAAGTAATAACCAACCTCACCAAGTGGGTCTATGATGGAGGGACCTTCATCGCCATTCTCACTCAATAATTTCTTTAGGATGTCACATATCTTAGGCGTTGATTATGATGACGGCAGGAGGCTCTACCATGGAGAGTGGGAAGTGAACGTAGCACAGGGTTCAATACAAATACTTCCTTGAGAATCCCTTTGTTTTAAGTTCAATTCTTGAACAATTTATGAAAACAAAATCACTTTTTACCTCTGACAATCCTAACGTTGACTGCGCATACTTTCCGAAAGCAAAGACTCTTGTATTAGTGAATGGGAGTGAGGAAGAGCAGGAGGTATGTGTGAATGCCTATGTTGGGCAACTCACTGAAACAATCGAAGGATTTGGTATGAAATTTATACCTACAAATGGATTGGTGATATGAGTTGTTGCAGTTTCTTTTATTTACTGCAATACTCATCTTGTTTAGAGGGGTGAATTGATGAACGATAAAGAAAAGAATTGGTTCGATTATATGTGTGACCTTTCAATCATCGGATTGTTAACTGCTCTCTTTGCCTTCAGTACAAATGCGAAAAACGTATTTATTCCCTTAGAAGCATTATTTCTCGCTACTTTTGGGATTCGGTTTCTCGTTCGTAGATCAAAGCTTTCTCTCTATACAGTTTGGAGTATTGGTCTCGTGGTACTTGCTTTGATTTCAACTACCTATGCCCCCAATGAATCAGAAGCAAGGCGACTAGCAATCTCTGTGATTCAAGTGGTATTATTTGGGAATCTCATTCTCCCTTATCTGAGAGATTCAGGTAAGAACATCCATACACTTCTGCATGGGATTATGTTTGCTGCGTTTGCCTTATTAGTTCGTATCCTGGTGTCAGCACCAATTGAACAACTACTCAGTGAAAGGTGGGGGCCAACTGTAGAGATCAATGCAAATCAGGTTGGCCTATGCTTAGCCTTTGGTGCATTGGTAGCACTCTATTACGGGATTGCTGAGAAAAGATATTCCTATTTGGTACTTATGCCAATTTTTGCGTTGTCAAGTCTCTTTTCTGGATCTCGTAAGGCAATAGTTCTTATCTTAATTGGTGGGTTGCTTCTAACTGTACTTACTCGTAAGGCAACACTCTCATCCTTCTTGGAATTGTGCGTTTTGTTTCTGATTTTACTTGGTATATGGATGCTGGCTTTCAAATGGGATCCGCTGTATAAAGTTCTTGGAAGCCGAATTGAAACATTCCTTTCGTTTTTTAATAATGAAGAAACGACAGATGGAAGCACTTCAATTAGGTTTGAGATGATTAGAAATGGATTTAACCTAGTGCTTCAGAGACCTTTATTCGGACATGGGATGGCTTCATTCAAAGAGATTTCTGGATATCAGTTCTATTCACACAACAACTATATTGAAATCCTGGTTTCGTGGGGTTTCATTGGATTTGTATGGTACTATGGTTTCTTAGCTGTTTTATTTATACTAGGAGTGAAAAGGTTTTTTTCTTCTCAGAGAACTCCTCTCTTGATTTTAGAAATTATAATTCTCATTGTTCTGGTTGTTGATGATATTGGTCGTGTTCGTTTCTATGATGAGATTTCTCATATTTTGTTTGTTTTATGCTATGCAGTTCTTCTTACCCAAGTTCCTCAGGAAGGGTATGATCTCCCTTCACTTGGTAAAGCAATCTTGGGCTGGATACGGCACCCACGGTTATCACGTCAATCGTAGTTTACACCAATCTCTAAGAATGATACGCTACTATACAGCCTAAAACATGGTAGGAGTGATTCTGTTTCCTCGGGAATCGGCGGGATTGTATTACGCGTAGGGGATGGAAAAATCAAATCTTGGTTGGATACACATGAAACAGTTTTCTGTTCTATTTTTAGTAAATGATTTGGAATTTCTCTATACCTTGCGTTTGGAGATGGTCGAACGATTACTTCAGGAAGGGGCAGATATTACCATATCAGCTCCGTACAAGGAGCGGGCATCGTATTTTAAAGATTTGGGATGCAATTATTACCAGACAAATTTCAGTAAGAGGGGATTAAACCCTCTTGACAATTTAGCGCTTCTCTATAGGTATTACAAACTCGTAAAAACAATTAATCCAGATATTGTACTCACCTATACCATTAAATCAAACATTTATGGTGGATTGGCTTGCCGTCTCTCACACACACCCCAGCTTGCAAATATGACAGGACTTGGTGATGGACTCATGCATGATAATTGGGTCCAAAGGGTAGTCTTGGTTTTACTGCGTATGGCTTTTAGAAGGACGAAAGTAGTGTTTCTGCAGAATAAAACAAATTACCAATATTTTCTAGATCATAGAATATCAACAGAGTCGCAAAGTAGATTGATAAGAGGTTCTGGTGTAAGTCTTACCAGGCATCCTTTGGAACCTTTCCCGGAAGAAACAGATAGTGTAAGGCTCTTATTCATAGGAAGAATTCTACGTGATAAAGGTGTAGATGAGCTCATTACTGCTGGAAAGATAATACACCAAAATCACCCAGACTTTCGTTGTGATATCGCTGGGTTCTATGTAGATGACACGTACAAGACAAAGCTAGCTGCGTATGAAGACAGTGGGGCAGGATCGTATTTAGGATTTCGGACGGATATCCATCAACTTATTAAGCAGTATCATGCTATAGTCCTTCCTTCCTACCATGAAGGCATGGCCAATGTGCTCCTCGAAGCAGCTGCTTGTGGGCGCCCTGTCTTGGCATCTAATGTACCTGGGTGCCGTGAAACCTTTGATGAAGGTATTTCTGGTATTGGATTTGAGCCTAGATCAGTTGATGCTTTGATTAAGGCTATAGAACAATTTATTGCGCTTCCACTGGAAGAAAAAGTCGCGATGGGGTTAGCTGGAAGAAGAAAGATAGAAAATGAGTTTAATCGCCAGATTGTTGTTGATGCTTATATGAAAGAAATTGAAAATATACTTGAAGGGAATAAGAAGAAGGTAGTAAGAAATGATTGACCAGTTACTCCAAGGTAAGAAAAAACTATCGTTAATCGGTCTTGGATATGTCGGCATGCCCATAGCCGTTGCCTTTGCAAAGAAAGTGAAGGTGGTTGGGTTTGATACGAATCAAGAGAAAATTGCGTTGTATAAAGCTGGTGTTGACCCAACTAAAGAGGTGGGAGATGTTGTCATTAAATCCACCACTGTTGAATTTACCAGTGATGAATCGAAGTTGAGAGAAGCAAGTTTCCATATTGTTGCTGTTCCTACTCCTGTCTATGTAGACCATACCCCCGACCTTACACCGGTGAAGGGTGCCAGCAGGGTATTGGGAAGAAACCTTTCCAAGGGGTCCATTGTAGTATTCGAATCTACGGTCTATCCTGGGGTTACAGAAGAGATTTGTGTGCCTATTCTGGAAGAAGAATCTGGATTGACCTGTGGTGTGGACTTCAAGGTTGGGTATTCCCCTGAGAGAATCAATCCAGGTGACAAGGTTCACCGGCTTGAGACAATTGTAAAAATAGTTTCCGGTATGGATGAATCATCTTTGGATACCATTGCAAAAGTCTATGAACTTGTGGTTGATGCAGGAGTGTATCGTGCCCAATCCATCAAGGTGGCGGAAGCTGCCAAGGTCATAGAGAACAGCCAGAGGGATATAAACATAGCCTTCATGAATGAATTGTCCATTATTTTCAACAGGATGGGTATCGACACCAAGGCAGTATTGGAAGCTGCGGGGACCAAGTGGAACTTCCTGAAGTTCTTCCCAGGTCTGGTAGGCGGTCACTGTATTGGGGTTGATCCCTACTATCTTACCTATAAGGCAGAACAACTGGGTTATCATTCCCAGATTATTCTTTCGGGTAGGAGAATCAATGATGATATGGGTCGGTATGTAGCCGAGCATGTAGTGAAAAAGCTGATATCAGTTGGATCACCTGTAAAGAATGCTAGGGTGGCAGTACTTGGGTTTACATTCAAGGAGAACTGCCCTGATACCCGGAATACCAAGGTTATCGACATCATCACTGAGCTAAGGGAGTATGGGATTAATCCCATGGTATGTGACCCTGTTGCTGATGCCCAGGAGGCTGAGCATCTGTACAACATCAAGTTCACTCCACTTTCGAATCTCAAGGAGTTGGATGCCATGATAGTTGCGGTTGCACATACAGAATTCCAACAATTTTCACTTGAGGATCTGGATAGTTGCTTTGCAGGTGCCCAAAAAGTGATTGTTGATGTGAAGTCCTTGTTTGACCGCCAGCAACTTGAGCAGGCGGGCTATTCGTACTGGAGTTTATGATGAAAGGGTATGAACAACTAAATTTTCCTAAAGGTTCAGTTTTTCTGGTAACTGGAGGAGCTGGATTCATTGGATCGAATTTGTGTGAAGCACTTCTTCATATGGGACAGACGGTACGAGTACTTGATGATCTATCCACTGGATTCCTTCAGAATTTAAACGCGTTTGAAGATGATATAAACTTTTCCTTTATCAAAGGTGATATCAAGGACTATGAAGTCTGTCTAGGAGCCACGGAGGGGGTCGACTACGTGCTTCATCAAGCAGCATGGGGCAGTGTACCAAGAAGCATTGAGATGCCACGCTTCTATGAGCAAAACAATGTGATGGGAACCTTGAATATGTTGGAAGCCGCCCGACAGAATGGTGTTAAGCAATTTGTCTATGCCTCTTCCTCCTCAGTCTACGGGGATGATGCAACACTGCCCAAGGTGGAAGGAAGAGAAGGGAACATCCTCTCTCCTTATGCTTTGACCAAACGAACGATTGAAGAATATGGAAAGTTGTATTATAAACTGTACGGATTAGATACATATGGGCTTAGGTATTTCAATGTATTTGGGAGAAGACAACCCCCTGAAGGTGCCTATGCCGCGGTAATCCCCAAGTGGATCAAGCAGCTACTCAAGGATGAATCACCCACGATTCATGGGGATGGAAAGCAAAGCAGGGATTTTACCTATGTCGAGAATGTAATCGAAGCCAACCTCAAGGCCTGTCTTGCTCCCTCTTCTGCTGCTGGACAAGCATATAATATCGCCTCTGGGGGAAGGGAATACCTGATTGATATCTATTGGACGCTTGCCAAAGCTCTTAAGAAAGAGATTCAGCCAACGTTTGGACCTGCTCGGGCCGGTGATATCAAACATTCCAATGCAGATATCTCAAAAGCAAAACAATATCTGGGGTATGAAGGGGCCTGGAGTTTCGAAGAAGGAATCAGGGAAGCTATTGCATGGTATATTGCTAATCACACGGAGAAGCATGCATGAACAATCCATTGGTAAGTGTCATCATCCCTACATATGGCAGACCAGATACCTTGCAACGTGCAATTCAATCAGTACATAATCAGACGTATAAAGCAATTGAAATCATTGTTGTTGATGATAATAGCCCAGAGAGTGAAGCACGATATCAGACTGAACAAGTGATGCAGCAGTATCGTGCATATCCCAATATTTTGTATTTGCAGCATGAGCAGAACCGGAATGGTTCTGCTGCAAGAAATACTGGTTTCAGAGCATCCCATGGAGATTTTATCATGTTTCTTGATGATGACGATGAGTTTCTGTCGGAGAAGGTCGCGAAGCAATTGCAGCGCTTACAAACTCTTGATACATCGTGGGCTGCCTGTTATTCAGCGTTCATTCGAAAGCGAAAAAATAAGATTGTAATTCGTTCCGCTGAGAACAGAGAAGGGCAGTTGCTTGTGGAAGAGCTGATGCGGAATTTATTCGTTCACGCTGGTTCCAATCTCATGGTAAGACGAGCAGTTGTTGAGGAGATGAACGGATTTGATGAATCATTTGAACGTAATCAGGATGTCGAGTTCCTTGTTCGGATATTAAGAAAATATAAACTTGCGTATGTTGATTATGTAGGCTTGATTGTTCATATGCATATAAATACAGGTGTAAAGAAGAATTTTCACGAAATAACCAATGATTTTATCAAGAAATTTGCAGGTACGATTGAGCAATTACCTGAAGAGGATGTTATTCGTGTATATCGCATGCTGTATCTGCAAGTAATTAAGTATTATGCTTCCAAAGGAAACATGGGAGAGGTTATCAAAGTAATGAAGGACCAACACATTCCTCTCACTAGTGTTCTCTCTTTTTTCTTGTATCTAATTCGGCGTATTGTGACAAAGAGAGCATATGGCTTTATGTTGAAGGTGTAGAAGTGTGAAAAATATTTGTTTTATTGTCCCCGGTTATCCGACACAGCAAGAACCAATCTTCTCATTCATCGGGGAAACAGTGAGAGCTTTTGCTGATCAAGGATTTCATTGTACGGTAATTGCAGAGCAGAGTCTGATGAGATCTCTCATTGGAAAAACTCGATTGAGACCGTTCCATTGGGTTGATACATCAAACAAGAAACATACTATCGATATTTACCAACCTCGTACTCTTACTTTTTCATTTTTGAAGATACGAGGAAGAAGGGTTTCAGAGTATTGGAAAAAGCGAGTTGTTGTTCGTACATATCAGAAAGTTCGTCCAGCTACTGATTTGCTATATGCTCATTTCTGGAGTAGCGCTGTTGTCGGTGGGGAGATTGCGAACAAAGAAGATATTCCATTGGTTGTTGTAACAGGAGAAAGTACTATAACTGTCCAAGAGATGTATCCCAAATCCTATATTGCGGAAAGACTACAGCGTCTTGCAGGTATTATTAGTGTCTCATCAAAAAATGTAGAAGAGTCAAAGGCATTAGGACTTGGAGCAGGGAAACCCTTTAGAATTATTCCCAATGCAATTGATAGGATAAAATTTAATAAACGTGATAGAGCCGTAATGAGAAAAGCGTATGGATTCTCTCAAGATGATTTTATTATCTCTTTTGTCGGTGCATTCAAAGAAAGAAAGGGCCCTCTTAGAGTTCTTGCAGCAATACAACAACTACAGGATCCATCGATTAAGGCTGTCTTCCTCGGAGGGGGACCTCAAGTCCCAGAGGGAAAGGAAATTCTGTTTGCTGGATCAGTCCCCCATGAACGTATAGGTGACTATTTGAACTGCTCTGATGTGTTTCTACTTCCAACACAGGCAGAGGGATGTTGTAATGCCATCATTGAAGCTATGGCTTGTGGGCTCCCGATAATTTCTTCCGATTTGCCCTTTAATTATGATGTGTTAGATGCAGAAAATGCAATTTTGATTGACCCAAACGATATTCATGCAATAGCTACCGCAATCCATGAGCTTAAAAACAACCCAGAACGGCGAGAAGCAATGGGGAAATCATCACTGCAGAAGAGTGAAGCATTAACATTGGATAATCGCATTCAGAAGATGATTGAATTTATCAATGAAATCCTTAAATGATTCTTCGTTTCTACCCCCTGCTACTCTGCCTAGGAATTAACTTGGACTGTAACACATGCTTGGTCTTCTCATAGGAACCTGTGCTGATGACCTGCTTGAGAATGCTTACCCCAAGAATCCCCATTTCTTGCAAAGGAAGCTCAAAGGTGGTGATAGGGACATTCCAGAATGAAGAGAAATCCCTGTTGTCAAACCCAACCACTCGTACTTGAGAAGGGACTTCATATCCCATTTTTTGCAGGCCAGCAATACATCCAGCTGCAATATAGTCATTGGCACAGAAAATACCATCAGTCTCAGGATATTCTTTCATGAGTTCAGTCGTTGCCTGAAACCCGTGGTCATAGTCATAATTCCCATAGTACTGCAGGGTAGGCATCTGCATCTGGAGCTCTGTAACCCGACTGGAAAAACCCTGTAGGCGATCCTGTACAGAGAGCCGGTCCTCTGGCCCACAAATCATCGCAGGGTGGCGCATCCCACAGCCATAGAGATGCTCTGCAGCCTGATAACCTCCAGTGGTATTATCCGGGATGACACTGATCATTCCTGGTGTATCCATATTCACCGAGACAATAGGAATATCGGAGTTCTGGGTGTCCAAGTTGAACTCCTTCCAGATCGGAAGGTGATGACAAAAAAGAATGCCCTCAACCTTATGACTCTTCAAAAAGTGATACGCCTTCTTTAGGTCATTTCCGAACTCAATACCAGATACAAAGAAAAGAGAGTGTTGTCCCCCAGAGAGCCCTTGTTCTATGCCTCTCACAATTTGATTCACGAACGTCTCAGTAATATCGGCTGCAAGGCACCCGATAATACCCGAAGAACGGCTCTTCATCCTTGAAGCATTCCAAGAAGGGACATAGCCCAGTGTCTCAACTGCGGCAAGGACTCGCTTTCGCGTGATTTCGCTTACAGGACGCTTCCCATTTAGGGCATGCGTAACCGTAGCGGGCGAAACGCCAGCAGCCTTTGCTACATCCATGATTGTCACCGGATCACCCATGTCATCTCTCCTCGAATGCCAGTGTAAAGCCTCGCGATTGGTTTGTCACCCTTCAATTGCATAACTACGTGACGCTCCCGCTTCAAATGTATCCGGATCAAAGGAAAACGTTTGTCCTCCAGCGATACGAACGGTAACGATTCTGTTCTTCTTACTAGGAGCTCCCCCTTTGGCCTTGGTAATCGTCAGCTGGCCTTCGGTGACACAATACTCCCACACCGTATACCTTCCAGTATGCAACTCACTTACTCCATCATCTTCAAAATAAGTGGAGGAGACTTGCTTAGTAGCTGTCTTGATCGGGAAGACCAAGAGAACCACATGCTCAAACAGTGCATCCTGGAGATGTGTACATCCCTCAGCAGTAGGGATTACAGCTCCCTCCTTCGCAAACCAGCGAATCTCCCCTCCAGGGGGGTAACTGACTGAAACTTCTGTTCCTCCATTCCATGCATTCCCATCCTGATCATACCACCATAAATCTTTTGGAAGGTATACCGTGGTGTTTTGTTTGCCCTTTTCCGTAATAAGAACCTTCAAAAGGGAAGGCCCAAACAGAGAGTGCACAGAGTTTGGAGAGATGGATGCATCTTCAGGAAATTCCAAATGGAGCGAACGCTCCAACGGAAGCCCTTTGACAGCAGCCTCATAAGCACAAGTATAAATATAGGGCATGAAGCGATAGTGTTCGAGAATGAGGCTCCTGATCGATCCCAAAGCCGTAGGGTACGACCAAGGTTCAGTAGGATTGCCATCTTCCCTCCAGGAGTGGATGACGAACCTTCCTTGGAATACTGCAGACTGGCATGAACGGACCAACAGCTCCTCCTCTGGGAATGCTCCAAAGAACCCCCCGAGGTCGTGCCCGAAGTAGGGTAATCCAGAGAGCCCAAAACCGATGCCCATCAGCTGGTTGTAATGAAGGGATTTCCAATCACTTACATTATCGCCTGACCAGGTTCTTGCAAACCTCTGTAGGCCTGCGTAACCACTACGGGAGTATATCCAGGGACGACGGTCGGGTTGTGCTTCCTTGAATACCTCATAGGATGCCTCAGCCATCTTGATGGGATACAAGCTCTTGGTCTTGTATGCCTCCAACGCGAAATCTTCAAGCTCCAGTTCGTTGTTGTCATTCCAGATGCCCGTGCATCCATGATTCAGGTATTGTTCCTTAAGCTGTTGCTTCCACCACTGTTTCGCCTCAGTGTTGTTGAAGTCAATGAAGGATGCCTCTCCTCCCCAGAAGAATTCTTCATAGGGAGATCCGTCCTGGTCCTTGATCAGGTAGCCCTTTTCCTTCAGCTCCTCATACCATGGGTGACTGGTCAGGATACCGGGCTTGATGTTCATACAGAGGTTGTAGCCTCTCTTGCTGAGTGAGGTCAGAAAAGCTTTATAGTCAGGGAACTTCTCTTTGTTCCAGAGGAACGTATATCGTTTCCCATCAGGACTCTTCAGATATCCTGAGGAAACATACATTCCCTCACAGGGAATCTGGTGCTTTTCTATGGTGGAGAAGTACGCAAGTATGCGCTTTTCTGCATCATCACTCTCCACATAGTTCATAGAGGAACCAAAGAACCCGAAACTGAACAGGGGAGGCAGGGCAGGGAAACCGGTAACGCTGTAGTAGTTTTTCAATACCTCATGGTAGTTCTCCCCAAGCAAGGCAACATAGCTATACGGCCCACCCTCTACCTCTACGGAGAAGAAGTAGGGGCTCTCCCTACCAAGGTCAAACAAGCGGATTTGACTCTGGTTGAACAATAGGCCACAGGTAACACGGTCTTCCTTATTGATTCTCAGCAAGAAGGGAACTGACTTGTACAAGGGGTCGGAGTTTGCAGCATCATATCCCAACGAGTCACGGTTAAACATGGAAAACCGGCGCCCTCTCCTGTTTGGACTCCCACTTTTGTCTCCCAGACCGTAGAACTCATCTGCGGAGAAGAGCGGAAAGTTGAACCGGCCGAAAGAGTCAGGAGAACCTGGCTTGGTGAAACAACGGATCTGATAGTCAGGCAGTACCGTGTCAGCTGTCCCAACACGTCCACCATGCTGGAGAATCCCTCCATACCAGAGACTGACCGATGCATACCGCCTTTCGAGCACGATGCGGCTCTGGCCGCAAGTCAGGACGAATGCATGATTCTCTTCCGTAATTACAATCGGTTGGTCCAGAACGAGCGAAGAGGCAGGTTGTGTAATATACCTGCTTGCCTCCATAAGCGTTTCATCAACAGGAACCGAATCAAAGTGGTAGGAAACCTCGATAATCTCCTGGGTATGGAAGGTGATATGGAGTTGGCCTCCCGTTCCTGTAGCTACAACCGTATTGCCGTCCTGAAGCGTGCAGGAATGGAGTGTGTGGATAATATGTTTCATAGATCACCCTTTTACCGATCCAGCGGCAATACCACTGAAGAAGAATCGCTGGAATGCAAGAAAGACTATGATGACTGGGATTATGGCGATGGTTGTCATCGCCAAGAGATCAGACCAGTTAATCTGCAGCTGACCGACAAAGTTAGCCAGCGCTTGCTGGATTGTCTGTTTCTTGTTGTCGGTGATGACGATCAAAGGCCAGAGATAATCGTTCCATCTCCACATAAAACTGAAGATTGCAATGGTGGCTACAATAGGCTTGCTCATGGGAAGAATGATGCGGAAGAAGATTGAATACTCCTTTGCCCCATCAATACGTGCAGCTTCAATGAGGGAGTCAGGAAGGTTCACCAGATACTGGCGTGCGAGAAATACCCCGGTCGGGGTTGCCGCCGGTGGAATGATGATTCCCCACAGAGAATTAAGCATTCCAAAATTCTTCAACTGAAGGAAAATTGGAATCATGATGACCTGCAAGGGGATCATGAGGGTGGCAATCATGATGGTGAAGATCAAATTTCTTCCCTTGAAGATATACTTGGCAAGTGCATATCCTGCCATAAGGTTTACCATCACCGTGATGAAGGTAGACACCACTGCCACGAATACTGTATTGGAGAAGTACACCGGGAAGTTCCCAGCCTGGAGGCTGCTGACATAGTTCTGCAGTGTCCACTTCTGAGGGAGAAAGGTAAGCGGGACACGAAACAACTCGCTCTGTGGTTTGAAGGACGAGAGGACCACCCAGAGCACAGGGAGCAAAGTTGCGAGTGCGAGGACGATCAGGAGCACATAATGGATGGTGTTGTACACTTTCTGCTTATTCATAATCCTGCTCCTTTCCAGTGAACTTGAACTGCACCAAGGTAAAGATGCTGATAATCAACATCAGGACAATGGACATGGCACTTGCGTACCCCATCCGGTCTTCAAGGAATGCAACTTGGTAGACCTGCTGGACTATTAGCTTGGTGGCATATCCAGGGCCTCCCTTTGTCATGACTGAGATCAACTCATATGCCTTGAATGATGCAATGGTAGAGAGCACCATGACCACGAGCAAGGTGCTCCTGAGCAAGGGGAGTGTTATTGCGGTGAACGTCTTCGTTGTAGAAGCCCCATCAATCGTGGCGGCCTCATAGAGTTCCAGGGGGATTGCCTGCAATCCTGCAATGAGGATGATCATGTAGTATCCAGCCTGAGCCCAGATGCTGACACCGATGATGGAAACCATGGCAAGGTTTCCGTCTGTAAGCCAGGGGATTCCTGAGCCACCAGATTGGCGGAGTAGATAGTTGATGATGCCCATCTCATCTCCCAAGATGAATCGCCAGGCAATACCGACGGTAATCATACTGAGCAGGGAAGGGATATAGAAGAGAGAACGGAATATCTTCTCTCCCTTGATGGTATTTTTATAGAGCAGCAAGGCCAGGGCCAAAGCATAGACCATGATCAAGCTGACAGTGAACAGCGAATACACAATCGTATTGCTGAATGTTTTCCAGAATACAGTGTCTTGAGCGAGTTCAACGAAGTTTGCAAAACCGATGAACCTGGGGGTAGTGAATACACCCCATTCGGTGAATGACATCCGTAGCCCCTGTATGGCAGGGACAATGATGAATAGACCGAATATGAGTATATTGGGAAGCAGGAAAAGCAGTGGTGCTGCTGTTTGATGGAAGTTTCCCTTGGTATGTTGTTTCATATGGTTGTGGTAGACAGGCTATCTGTCGGTAGAAACAATCGTGCTCCCCCTCATCTGAGGAGGAGCCGATATCCAGAATCGAGGTTACTTGAAGTAGGTTGCACCCTTCTTATCTACATTGGTAACAGCCTCTTCGGCAGAAATGTTACCCAGCAGTACTTCTACGATCTGCTCACGAATGTAGGTGGTAACCTTGCTCAGATTGGTGTTCTTCCATTCGTTTGCAGTAAAGGCCGGGGTGACCTTCAGCTCTTCAAGGAAGACCTCGAAGTCATCACTGTTCGAAGGATAGGTAACCTGTGCATCAACACGTGAAGGAATGTTGAAGGTATCACGGCTGTACATCTCATTGTGAGCCTTGTCAGCAAATGCCTCCATCAGCTTGAATGCTTCTTCTTGGTTCTTGCTTCCCTTGAAGGAAGCGATGAACTTACCACCAGGGACAGAAGAGTTGATTTCTGCCTTGGGCATTCTAACAGCCTTCCACTCGAAGTCTGTTACATTCTTGTTATAGGTGTTGATGTTCCAGCTCCCTCCGATGTGTCCAGCGACCAGCCCAGCTTGGAAGAGTTCAGCTGGGTTCTCTGAACCGAGCCATACACTCTTGGGGACCAATCCTGCATCATGCACGTGCTTGAACCATTTGATGGCTGCAATGGTTCCAGGATTGTTGAATTCCATATTTGACTGATCTTTGTTCAGGAAGTGTCCGCCGAACTGATACATGAGGGTCGAGAAGCGGTGAGGGGTGAAGTCAACGGTCAATCCATACTTCATCTCAGGGTTGGCTGCCACTACCTGCTTTACAATCGATTCCCATTCGCTCCAAGTCCAATCCTTGCTGACCTCATCAACGTCGATACCAGCCTTGTCAAAGGCAGACTTGTTGATCAGCATTCCGTTTGCGGTAGCCTCGGTCGGGTAGGCAACAAATTCACCCTTCGTGTTTGAAGCAAAAGCGACCATAGAGGGAAGGAACTGTGCCTTCACTGCTTCGATGTCTGCTACATGGTTGTCGATTGGCTCCAGGCTATCTACAACTACGCTCAGGGTGTTGGTGGTGATACGGGCGACATCAGGGGGATTCCCTCCGCTGATCATCAACTTCAGTTTCTGGTCATACTCGCTGTATGCAACAATCTGCATGTCAAGTTTTACATGCGGATTTGCCTGCAAGTAGTCATCGATGGTGTTAAGGAAGATCTCATCCTCATTGGCATCGTTGAACCAGAGTACAGAGAGTGTAACATCCTTTCCAGTTTCTTCTTTGGTTCCTGCGGCAAACACGGTTGTGCTGACCAGAACCAAGATTAAGAGAATTCCCAAAATCTTTTTCATTCTTTCCTCCTAGTAAGGCTTAAAATAAGCGTATGCAAATTTACGCAAAACGTTTTTACTCATTTACTATAAACCCCATAGTTTTTACCTGTCAAGGAAAAATTTCTGCGTTGGAAGGAAATGGCGGAATCAAAAATTGCCTTGGCGATGAGTGTTTTCTCGTTCTAGGCCTTGATAGTGGCTGCAGACTTCGCAAAGCGAATGTACAAGATCGTATTAATTTCAACTTACCCGCACGTAGTATTGTCTTCATTCCCCAACGGAGCGAGAGGAAAGGAATCAGCATGATGGTTTCTCTCCCGAGCGAGTGCCGGGAAAGCAAGGTGTGATACCCCGTCCCTTGGGGCGGAAAAGGAGGCAACGCCTCCTGAGTCCAGGGCTTGCCCTGGGGTATTGATACCTTTCATTTGTCTTGAGCTTCTGAATTTCCTCCATGATGAGATAGACATGAGTGCCTGGATTTGTTGGTACACCCTCTTTGTCTACTTTAGTTTTTCCTGCCTCTTTCATGGCATGAGGAAACCCGGATTCATACTCTTCTGGTTTCAATGAGTTCTTTCTATAGGTTCTCTTAACTTTTCTCAATTCTTTTCCCATAGCCTTGGAACAATTAATTGGAGAAGATGGTAAAGGTGCAAAATGTAGGAACAGCCAGAGCTCAAAGCATGGGTTACTTACAGCAACTTGAATAGGCATTTTTCTTATTTTTTGTCCCATTACCTCTCTTATTTGCTGATCTTTCCATCTATCCTTATCGATTGCCAGCCAAAGCTTATCGTGTTCTCCAAGGTCAAGTTTTTTTGCTGTAGCTTTAAGGTTTTCTAGTACATAGGCAGGAGCAGAACATCCATCCTTAGAGGGAATAGGGAGAACTTTAACTCTTCTATGTGAAACAAAGGGGAACGAGAAATAAAGCTCCTCCGTCTTTTCACCTTCAGTAGCAACCAGAACCAAAAAAGCATCCCGATAGGGCTTAATATCTCTCTGAAATTGTGGTTTTATTCTTTTTACATGGCTTGTCATATCAATGAATCCTCAATTGGTTTCCATGAAAAACAGGGATTGCTCCAAATCGGCCGCTCAAGTATCCCTTTTCATAGTTCAAACCGGTGGTAAGTTTGAATTCTACAAGGTTGCAGAGATGGCTTCCGTGACCAGGATCTTTCTCAATCAACCATATTTCATCACTACGGAATATATCTGCATCCAGCAGATTGGTGTCATGGGTGCTGAAAATCAGTTGGTTGCCCATTTGGGTGTTGGTCGTTTCTGTTATGAAATTCTTGATAAAGTATTGAGCGAGTAACGTATGTAGACTTCGCTCCAATTCATCAATTACAAAGACAGTGTCTTCCCCATGGATGAGATCCAATGCAGGAAGCAAATGAAGCATTCTGTTCATACCACTGGAAGCCAATGACATATCAAATTGAATATGCTTCCCGTCCTGCCTTGTGTATCCTGCTTCCAGCTTGACCATTTCAAAGCCCTCTGCGGTTTTCAGTACCACTCCATGCGGGTTCGCATATTCATCATTCAGAGGAACAGCTTCGTTTTCTTGCATCTCCTCAAACATTGAATGATATTGTGCTGCTTCAGCATCTTCAAAACGGGAACAAAACTTTTCAATATCAAAAGGTTTGCGTACTGAGTCCAGTTCATCAATATCGAGGTCCATCTCCTTGATCCGCTCATTTATCTTCTGTAGGGTTTCAGACTGATCATGCAACAGTAACTCAAGTGCTTGTACTTTGCTTTCAGGCATGATGATGAAACAATGGTCTGAAAACCATTCAATAATTGGAGAAAGGAGTTTAATATTTCTTTTGACTGCTTCACGAAGAAATAGCTCTTCTTGATTTATTCCTTCCATTATAAAGCTAAGGTAATTTTTACCTTTGGGGGTTGCAGAGATAAGTGCTTGTCCAAATGTAGCCACAGGCTTTCCGTTTTCATTATATCGTTCAAATAAGAGGCTAGGTTTTGATGAGAAATATGCTGAAAGCCATTCTTCCTGTACAACTTTCTTGTGAAGCGAAAAACCATAGTCATACACAATATCGTGATACTTGAATAGAATTGAAAACCTCGTGGGTTTGTTTTCCTGCATTGTGTCAGCTAACCTGAATGGAGCAACAGAAGGATATATGTCTTGTGTTACACGCAATTTCATGAAGAAAAGTGCATCAATGAAGGTAGTTTTACCACTACCATTTTTTCCATAGATAACCGATACAGGAAGTACATCTACTTTCTTATTCTTGGGGGAGTGCAACACATGCTCGCTCTTTTCCTTGATTCGTTTTGCAGGAGCAAGATTAAGCAATGCTTCCTCTTTGAAACTCCTGAAATTGGAAACGGTAAAATTGATTAACATGGGTATTTCCTCCTTATTCAGTATGTCTAGAATAAGATGATTAATCCCTATAGTCAACAATAAAAAGCTGTATAATGAGCAAAATACTTTTTAAATAGAATAATAATTGTAATTAGCATTAAATTCTTATATGAATGTGAGCAGATGGTTCTTTCAACAAGAAGAGACCTTCATATAAAGGGTGCTCTTCAGTGAGAAGCAGATGACGATCGGGGAGATTACCACCCTCTGTGGCTATTCCAATCCCCAGACTTTCCGAAGAGCCTTCCAAAAGCGTTATGGTATGCTCCCCTCTGACTACCAGAAAACTGTGTTGTATCAGAAGAAGTAAAAGGTTGTATGCCTATCCTAGAGCTGGTAGAGTTTTCTTGGAGGCCTATAATGTTGGTACGCTTTACGGTAGGGAATTTCCTCTCCTTTGACACAAATCAAAGCCTCTCCCTGATTGCCGATGCTCATCTGGGGTTTGGAGAGCGGGTATTTACGGTAGACTCAGTGCAACTCTTGAAATTTGGAGCCATTTTTGGTGCCAATGCAGCTGGGAAAAGCAATGTGATCAAGGCAATGGCCTTTGCCCACTCCATGATCAAGCAAGGAACAGCCGCGATCAAGAACCCAGAGGTCTATTGCAGGCTGAAATCTGAAAATAGAAGCAAGCCATCCTATTTTGAGTTTGAGATTGCCTTGGATGATTCCCTGTACGCCTATGGGTTTGAAGTGATCATTGCAGAAAGTGTAATCACTGAAGAGTGGTTGGTGAAACTTACCAAGGAGAAAGAGCAAACACTCTTTGCCCGGAATACACAGAAGCAAACATTCGTCTATGATACATTGCTGTTTGCTGTACCTGTTGGCTCCCAATTGGACGCACTCAAGGGGGCGGAAAATACGCTCTTGATACAAAGCAATGCTTTGCCTGCCATCTTGGGAGAAGTGCAAAGTTGGTTTAACCATCTCACGTTGGCTAATCCCTCCAGTGCTCTCACTGGATATGGTGCCTTTCCCATTGAGGATTGGGGTAGGCTGAGCAAAGCCATAACTCACTTCTCCACCGGCATATCACAGATTGCGTTTAGGGGGGTAGATGAAAAGGAAGTCTCAAGTCATGTGCCTCCAGCTTATCGCGGGCAGTATGAAGCTGACAAAGAGAGAGCCCTCAAGAGGCAAGTTCCCTACCGACTGCAAATAGGGTCCCGCCTATTTCTCATGCAACAGAAGAGTGGTGCGCTACAATTCTCTGAAGTAGGATTTGCCCACAAGGAAGCATACTTTGGCTATGATGAAGAGTCTGACGGAACACGAAGGCTGCTCGATTTACTTTCCGTATTGGTTACCTCAGAACCTGGCAGTGTGGTCTTCATTGATGAGATTGACCGCTCTTTGCATTCTAAGCTAACGCTGCAATTTGTGAAAAACTACCTGGAGTTGGCCAAGACGCAGAACGTACAGTTGGTTGTCACCACCCACGAGAGTCTGCTTCTCAATTTGCAACTCCTGCGGCGTGATGAGATTTTCTTTGTCGAAAAGAACCAAGAAGGAGCAAGTGTCATCTACCCCTTTGACCAGTTCCAAGAACAGTTTGACGCTCACCTTGAACAAGCCTACCTGAATGGCCGCTATGGAGGGGTGCCGTTTTTTGGAGGCTTCTATCTTCCCGAGGAGGATGAGGAATGAGGATCGGGCAACCATTTGGACAGCGTTCCATTCAAGGAGAGAGGCAATTGGCACCCAGAAGCAGGTTCTTCATTCCCCAACGGAGCGAGAGGAAAGGAATCAGCATGATGGTTCCTCTCCCGAGCGAGTGCCGGGAAAGCAAGGTGAGATACCCCGTCCCTTGGGGCGGAAAAGGAGGCAACGCCTCCTGAGTCCAGGGCTTGCCCTGGGGTATTGATACCTTTCATTGCGTGTGAGGGGAGGCGTACTGAATACCAGTATTTCAAGGGCCTGATGCAATACTCATCTGAGTTGGGTATCTCTCCCATGGTTGAGATGATTCCCCTCCGTCATGGTCCCAATACCGGCAGCAATCCCCTGAACATCTTTGAGGAGACTGTTGGGCTACTCAGTCAGAGTAATCATTACCATCCAGAGATTGACCATGTCTCTATTATTGTTGACCGTGATAGACACAGTTTCAAGGAATTCCAATATGAAGCGATGCTTGCACTTTGCAACGAGGCAGGATTTCATCTCTGTATCACCAATCCTTGCTTTGAGCTGTGGTTGTTGCTGCATTACAGTGACCTCTCGGAGTATGACCATGGACTGCTATTGGAAAACCAGAAGATTGGGAGCCGAACCCAGACAGAGCGGTACCTGATGGAAAAGCTCGGAGGACGATACAATAAAAGCAGGATTCAATTCAGCAGGTTCTTCCGTGGGAGGGTCCTTCTCGCCATCACGCATGCCCAAGCTTTCCCTCATGAGGCTGAACAGTTGAAAAACCAATTGGGAACCGGAGTAGGGGCCTTGATAGAATTTCTCAGGAGTGAAACCATACAAGCACCGTATTACTATGCATGAGGAAAGAATAAAAATGACGAACTTGAACCTAAACACCTACAAAGGACTGGAAGATAGCGTAGAAGTCCCTGTCTATGATCCAACCGCTTTGGTTCCCTCCATCGTTCATCTTGGACTGGGACATTTTCACCGTTCCCACTTCTGTTATTTCCTGCATCGACTCCTGCAGCAGGGACGTACCAACTGGGGTATTGAGGAAGTGGATTTGCTTGCATCCGCTACCAAAGAAAGAGCAGAAAAGCAGGACTATCTTTATACCTTGTGCAGCAAAGATCCGCAAGGAGGAGAAAAAGCGTGCATTATCGGTTGTATCCGTGGCTACACTGAAGGGTGGAAGTATCCCGAGCGGGTAACTGAGCTCATAGCACGAAACCAAACCAAGCTCATTACCCTGACAATCACAGAAAAAGGGTATTGTTATGATGCTGAGAACCAATCTCTGGATTGGATGCATCCCTCCATTGTCCATGATCTTGCTCATCCGGCCACACCACAAAGCGCTATAGGGCACATTGCCCTTGCATTGTGTACTCGTAAAGATCCCCTCACCATCGCCTCCTGCGACAACATGCCTTCCAATGGAAAGGTGCTGTACCGTTGCATCAAACAGTATTGCGAGCGGGTATTCCCCGAGGTCCTCCCATTCTTGGAGCAATCAGTCTCGTTCCCCCTTTCCATGGTTGATAGGATTACTCCCAATACCACTGAAGCAGACACAGCCCATATTGCTGAAACCTATGGGTATCAGGATGCGTGGAGTGTGGTCAGTGAAGACTTTCTGCAGTGGGTGATTGAGCCTGAAGGATTGGAAGGACTGCCCGACTTCAGCAAGGCAGGGGCAATCGTCACAGGTGAGGTGGAATCGTATGAGGTGATGAAAATCCGTTTGCTCAATGGCAGTCACTCTGCCTTGGCATATCCAGCGTACCTGTTGGGTTATCGTCAGGTTGATGAAGCTATGAGAGATGAATATCTCAGGAAGTTCATCCGTGAGTGCTATATGCAGGAAGTGGGAAAGAGCATTCCCTCCATCGACGGGTTCGATCAAGAAGCGTACAAGGATCAGTTGATCGCACGCTTCCAGAACCGCTCAATCAAGGATACCATCCTGCGTCTTGCACAGGATGGGTCTAAGAAGTTCACCAATGCCTTGACCCCGGCTCTGCAATATGCCTTGAGGAACCGTCTCCCGCTAGGATCAATGGTCCTGGCATTGGTATTCTGGATTCACTTTCTTGAAACTGCTGACCCCTCAGTGATTGATGACGGACAGAAACAGGAGCTGCTTTCCGCAGCCAGCGTAATTGAATCAGAACCACAACAGTTCTTCTCTCTGATTGGAATCTCTGTTGAGCAAGGGTCTGCACTCAAACAACCATTACTCACCAGTCTGGAGCATGTGAACCATAATGGAGTAGCCGCAGTGCTTTCTACTCGTACGTGAAGCGCACCTTCCGGGTCTCTTCTTCCTCTCCTGTTCTTTGGACAATGAGGGAATAGAGTTCAGGTCTTCTTGCTTTCATCCACCTTCTGCCGTTGCTGGTAGGTATGAGGGAAAGGTCGAGCTCAGCGGAGACCATGTCATTCCCCAGTGCTTTCGATTCAGCAAGGATTTCTCCATAGGGGTCCAGGATCATGGCATTCCCAGTTCTCACTTCATCATCGTCCCTTCCCACCCCGTTACTGAAGAGCAGGAACATGCCGTTGTCATGAGCGCGTGAGGGGAGCCAGCGCATCAGCCAACCCCGTCCCTTGGGGCCTTGGAACTCCTTCAACAGTTCGTCGCTTCTTTTCTCTCTTTCTTCCCAGAGCAGTGGGTCGATTCTCTTCATTCCCTTCGGACTTGCAGAATTACAGCCTCCAGTCTGGTGTGGTGCAAGCAAGATTTCTGCCCCCAGGAGGGCAGTCATACGTGCATTTTCTATGATGTTGTTATCGTAACAGATGAGCACCCCAATCCTTACTCCCTCCGGGGTGTCGAATACCGTGTAGGCATCCCCACTTTCCATATGGGCGCTGATGAATGTATGGAGTTTCATATGTCTCTGGACTGTGCCATCACTGAGCGCTACTACATAGGTATTGTACAGTGATCCATTTTCAGCCAATTCAATGAGCCCTGCTCCAATAGTCATTTTGTGTTTTGTTGCAAGGCTCACAAGCTTCTGGGTGGAAGGGCCATCCGGCACTGGCTCTGCAAGTACCTTGATTTCTTCTCGGCTGAGGTTCCTCACATGCCAGTATCCGGTGATGCACATCTCTGGAAATACGATGAGTTTCACATCCTCTTCCTTTGCTTTTTCGATATAGGCAGTAATAATTTCCAGATTATCCTCCTTATTCCCAGGTGCATGTTGGAACTGAACTGTTGCTGTTTTGTACGTTTCCATGTCTTTTCCCTCCAGATTCTGTTACTATACTATACCGAGATGCGTAATGCAGCTCTTACCATTACAAGGAAGTTTGGAGGAAGAACCTATGCGTCTGACGATTGCGGGGACTGGATATGTAGGGTTGGTCGCAGGAGTCTGTTTTGCCCATGTAGGGCATCAGGTAACCTGTGTTGATATCGACGAGAAGAAAGTTGCGATGCTGAACAAGGGTATCAGCCCGATCTATGAGACCGATTTGGAGGAGTTCCTCCAAGAAGGACTCCAAAAGGGCCTTCTCTCTTTTACCACTGACTACCAGAGTGCCTACCGCGATCCTGATGTCATTTTCATCGGGGTAGGGACCCCTGAGCTTCCTGATGGATCGGCAAACCTCAGTTATGTGGCCTCAGTTGCCCGGCAGATTGCCGAGAGTGTAGAGCGCGACTGCTTGGTTGTGGTGAAGTCGACCGTTCCTGTTGGAACCAACGATAAGGTTGAGCAGTTCATCAAGGACTCCTTGGTGCATCCAGTTCGCATTGAGGTTGCTTCCAATCCAGAGTTCCTTGCACAGGGAACGGCAGTGCATGACATGATGCATGCCCAGCGTATTGTAATCGGGATCGAGGACAAGCACTCTGAAACCGTCTTGCGGGAGTTGTATGCACCTTTCAATCTTCCTATCGTGGCTGTGAGCCGAAGAAGCGCAGAGATGACCAAGTATGCCTCCAATGACTTTCTGGCGCTCAAGATTTCCTACATGAATGACCTGGCAAATCTCTGTGAGCTTGTTGGTGCGAATATTGAGGATGTTGCCCTCGGCATGAGTTATGATGGGCGTATTGGCTCCCGTTTTCTCAAGGCTGGCATTGGATACGGAGGAAGTTGCTTCCCCAAGGACACCAAGGCACTACAATACCTTGCAGCCCAATACGGCTACAATCTCCGCACCGTTACCGCTGCCGTGGATGTCAACAATGAACAGCGGTATAAACTGTATCGAAAGGCTGCCAATCGCATGATCACCTTCAACGGTATCAAGGTTGCAGTATTGGGTTTGGCCTTCAAGGCAGGCACTGATGACCTGCGTGAGTCCCCAGCAATCTACAATATACCGCTCCTACTGGAGCAAGGTGCAGAGATTACTGCCTTCGACCCAGTGGCAGAGGAAAACTGCAAGCGCCAGTATCAATTCTCAATGCAGTATGTCCAGACTGTTGAGGATGCTTTGAGGGGAGCACAAGTTTGTTTCATCTTCACCGATTGGCAGGAGATCAGGGATGTGGAGCCATCTGCTTTCAAGTCCTTGATGAGGACTGCCCTTGTGTATGATGGACGAAATCTCTTTGACAGTAGGGCGATGCTGGAAGCCGGGGTGGAGTACTACAGCATCGGAAGATAGGAGAACAAAGAAGGGGTCTCTCGCTTTGGCGAAAGGCCCCTGTTTCAGCTCACTCTGATTCTGCTCTAACGTAAAGCAAATTCCACCATGTGTTGTTTTGCCTGGGCAATGTTGCCCCTGGTTATTTCCCGTTTTACCTTTTGAAGCAGGTCCTTTCCCTCAGCTTCGCTCAAGGTATTGTCTTCCAATGTCTGGGTTAAGTTGATACTCATCTCCAGTACCCCGTAGGCTGTTTCAACATTCCCCATCTGGATATGCTCTATCAATGCTGAGTCGAGCATTTCTATCAGGAAAGGAGTGGTCATTACCGACTGGTCCGTTGAGTAGAACAGCAGGTCCTGTGGTATATATTGTGTCATATGCATCTATCCTTATGGAACGAACACGTATTGACCGAGTGTCAATGAGTATTTGTTCTTCTTCTAATATCTGCATAAATGATTATTTTTTCAAGTAGTAACAGTGAATATTGCTTTCTTGCCCTTTGAGTGTCAGGGTTTCGGTTTTGCCATCCTTGCTTTGTGAGTACACAACAATTACTGGGTAAGGGGTGTCCTCGATGGAAAGTGAGAACCCCTCCTCCTCTTGATAGATAAGGGAGCCAGAGAGAGGGGGAACATCGGCAAATTGCAGTGAGAGAGAGAGTTCTTGGTCCGGGGTTGTCTGGCGTTCACTGAATTCGATGGAACTCAAGACCATGTTGTGCAGTTCTTCCAAACCCTCCTGTGGACCCTGTGCATCATCAAGAGTCCAACTGGATCCTACCAGCCGGGAAGTAACATCAATTGCTTCTTCCGGGTCCGGTGGGGTGATTGGTTGATAACTGCATCCATAACAGCCAAAGGCGAAGATGAACAGTACCACCAGGGCAAATCCACTGAGGACTATGGTCCTGGTTCGGTCTGCCTTTGTCTCTTCTTGTTTCTCTTTCATGTGCTGCTCCTTATCCTGTTTTTACCCAGTATGGAGCAGGGAGGGAGAGGGCAAAAGTTGTAAAAAGAATCGATTTTCTTGTATTGCTGAGAGTTAGAAGCACAAAAGTGCCCTACCTTACAGGTCGGTAATTCAACCGAATTAATTTGGTGGTTATGATCATGCAAGTTTCACAGGCTGAATATTCTATTTCCAGGAGATGTTTCCTACCGATTTGTACTGTTTGCTGGAGAGTATAGTAACAGCCACTTATAAGCAGGAACTATGTGGATGATAGTTCCCGTTTCTGAATCATGGAATTCTTCTTCCTCATATGCGGTGATAAGCCAGGATTCTTTTTGCTGCAATTCGACCATACCATCTTGGAGCGCTTCGATTTCCCGCTGTCTTGTCTTTCCTTGTTTTCCAAGTTGCCAACACACTTGAATCAACTGGATATCAGAATCTGAGCCAACTGCGAAGTCGATTTCATCACCCTTTTTTGTCTTGTAGTAGTAGATGTACTCCATGCTTCGCCGTAGCTCCAAGAACACCATGTTCTCTAGAGCAAGGCCGTTGTTCTCAGAGGTGCTATGACTGAATGCTTGGGCAATCGCGTGATCTACGCAGTAGACTTTCTTTGGATTTACGGCTTGGACTGCAGTATTATAAGAACGGATGGGAACAGTGAACAAAAGATAGCAATCATTCAGCTTGTCTATATAGTCCCTGATAAGCTCAGGAGAAAGCCTGTTTCTTTCTCCTGCAAGTCGTTGCTTCAGTTTGTTTACTGAAATGAGCCGCGACATATCGTTCATCAAGATCTGTACGAGCCGTTTTAATTGGAGCGGATGTGAAATATTATATCTGAGGATGATGTCACGGGTAATTACATCGTTAACCAAATCCTGAAAATAACGTATTGCCATGGACTCTCGTGGAAGAACAAGCCTCTCAGGCATACCTCCCTTAACCATGTACTCATTGAAAGCCGCCACGATTTCATCCCTGCTCACGATATCCTTAATAGTTTGGCTTTTCCCACTAGCTCTCAGGAATTCTCTCATCGAGAAAGGAAATAGCTCCCAGGGAAAGGTTCTTCCTCCAAGTTCACTTGCTAACTCTTTTGAAAGAAGTTTTGCTGAAGAACCTGTAATATATACCTCACAGTTTTCTGTTGTCTGAAGTCTGTTCACGAACTGTCCCCATTTGTTTACATATTGGAGCTCATCAAAAAAAAAGAACACTTTTTGTACATGCTTATCTGGATACATCCCGTAATATGTGTCAGTAATCACAGTTGGTTGGGATTCCTCAAGTCTAAGAAAATCCAAACGGTCATCAGAGAAATCGATGTAACAGATGTTCTCGCTTGATATCCCATCTTCTAATAAAGATTCGATTTTCTCGAGTTGCCACGTGGATTTTCCGCATCTTCGTATACCCATAATTACGGTAGCTTTTCTCGGTACAGGTAGGATTTGTGTATCCCTGTCCACGATTGTGAATGGACTTCTCAACTCGTTTTGCTTTTGAGCGATGATAAGGCGCAATATTTCGTTCATAAGTATATACTACACCCAATAGTGAATAAGGTCAAAACCTTTCAAAAAAATGTAAACTATTAGTTAAATGATTATAAATTTATGAAAGGAAATATAATTAAGTTTACAAAATCTTGTAAACTATAATGTAAGACTGTGCGCATGCTGTGGGTGTGCACGTACTATCAGTTAAGGGGTACAGATATACCAATTGGCACGCTCAGCAATCTGGTAAACCTCCACTTGCTTGAAGCATCGCTTCATCTCGGTAAGACATTCACGCATCTCTGTCTCGGCATGCTTGATGAAGTAGAAGTAGTCCCCTCCTTCCAGCCATTCGACCAAGCTGGTAAGTATTGAACGATTCTCGTTGTAGTCGTGGAAGATCACCAGGTGGTTGGCGATACGGCTCATCTCAGCATAGAGTGTCTTTCTCTGTTCCCTTCCCATCCCATGGGCAACATAGCTTGCAATGGCAATATCGAACTGGTTGTCCGGGAAGGGGAGCCCTTGCAATACATTTGCTTCCTGAAATGTGATGTTGTTTCTGGTGGCTTTCTTTCTTGCAACAGCAAGCATCTTTTCTGCTTGGTCTATACCGGTTACTTCCAGATTGAGGTCTGTAAGTACGCCACACAACGCTCCAGTGCCACAACCAACATCGATTATGCTGTGGAAGGTGGAGAGGTCAATGGTGTCTCGCATAGCTTCAATATCCTTTGCGTACCGTTTCGTTTGGTATCGAAAGAACAGACCATAGGTGGAAGATATGGAATTGAAGAGATGAGTGCTGCTTTCTTTTTTCAACGGTGTTTACTCCTTCTTCTATGGTTACGCTACCGGGAATCTTTCCTACAGTCAATCAGTTGCTGTTGCTCAGATTTCCCGCTCGTGATAGGGTTAGGCATTGCACACAATGCCGGGAGATTCTCACTATGTATGATGTTTCTACTTCGACACTTCTGGTCGCCTTTGGGTTGACCATTTTCGCAGGGTTGGGTACAGGGGTCGGCTCTCTAATGAGCTTTTTTTCCAAGAAATTCAACCCACGGTTCCTTGCCGCTGCGCTTGGTTTCTCCGCAGGAGTCATGATTTATGTGGCTATGATTGAGATCTTCGCCAAGGCTCGTGATGCACTTGAGTCAGTGATGGGGCCGAAGCAAGGGTACTGGATGACCAGTATTGCGTTTTTTGCGGGTATTGCTCTCATTGCCATCATCGACAGACTCATTCCTGAGTATGAGAACCCGCATGAGATGAAAGGGGTCCCCGGAGATTTAAAACCAGTGAAGGCAGGGGATGATGCCCGCTTGATGCGTATGGGATTCTTCAGTGCGCTTGCCATTGCAATTCACAACTTTCCTGAAGGCCTTGCTACCTTTATGGCAGGGCTCTCCGACCCAAGTCTGGGTATCAGCATTGCTGTTGCCATCGCAATCCATAATATTCCTGAAGGGGTGGCAGTAGCTGCTCCCATCTACTATGCAACCAAGAGCCGGAAGAAAGCCTTCTGGTTGAGCTTGCTCAGTGGGCTTGCTGAACCGGTCGGGGCCGTCATTGGGTATTTCCTCCTACGTGCTTGGTTCAATGACATCACCTTCGGGTTTGTCTTTGCAGCAGTAGCTGGAATCATGGTCTACATCAGCTTGGATGAACTGCTTCCAACCGCCGAGGAATACGGAGAGCACCACATTGCTATCGCCGGTGTTATTGCCGGAATGGTCGTCATGGCACTGAGCCTGGTGCTGCTGGCCTAACACGCAGTAATACCTCTTGCATGCAACTTTCTTCGGAGCGTTGCATTTTTTACTCCCTTGCATTTGGTACTCAGTGAGAGCTCATCGGTTCCTGAGTAATATGAAATAGCTAATGTTATTGTACTCCAAACAGATTCGGATCCTTCAGTAATAGCTCCCTCACCGCCTCATAGGCCGGTTGACTTTGGTGGTAGCGTACGGTTGCATCCCCAAGTGTTCCTTCCTTGAGGATTCCTTTTTCTCGTAGATAGGGTTCAACTCGGGGAAAGTTCTCTCCTACCTGCGCTATATGGTTCTTGACCGGAGTAGGAATGAGATTGCCATCGGCAAGTCTGGTGAAGAGCATGTTCATCGTATCGCTCAGCCTGTGGGGGATATCCATCCACTCTTCCACACCGTGGAAGAAGGTGTCCCTATTGAGTCCGACACCCACCAGAAGGATGGTTGCATTACGGTCAAGTAGTTTCCCCCAAGATCCTGTGCGTCCACACGGAGTGGTCTGTATATGATCGTCGGCAATGAAAGCCTCCGCTTCTGCCCCGAACGCTACTACCGAATGGGTTGGGTGTGCACTTCGGTGGCCTCGTCCATCCTTTCGTGCCAGCTCTGGAATGATGCCAATGCAACTCTCTGTGTCATTGACACTATAATAGGGTTGATCCTGATTTACATTGTTCCACGTATGGGTGGGGAATACCATCAATCCATCTTTCATATAGGTGACCATGGCATCGATTACCGTCTGAGGGCCACCCTCAACCTCGCCCAAACTCTTGTATGAGAAGTGGGCAAGTACAGTTCCTCTTGGGTCAAGTTTCATGTGTTCTAGGTCCCTGATTAAACTCTTTTTTGTATGCATGGTAGTATAATGGCATAGAGAGGATGGGCAAATCAAGAAGCAGTTTTTTCAAAGAATCATGATGACAGTGTACCCTCCAAGGCGTAGAATGCAAGAAATGAGGATGCATCAATGAATCAGAAATTCGACCAACTCTACCATGACTACAAAAATACGCTTTTAGAGAACGTATTACCCTTTTGGCTCCAATATGGGTTTGACAGAACGCATGGAGGCTTGTATACAGGTTTGGACCGTAATGGTGCGTTGCTTGAGACTGATAAGTCTGTTTGGTTTCAAGGTCGTGCCTTGTGGGTGTATGCAACTGCATACCGTCAGATGGAGAGGCGACCTGAATACCAAGAATTGTGTGATTCCTTGGTTTCTTTTATCGAGAACCACTGTTTTGATCCCTCTGATGGACGGATGTACTTTCGCTTAAGCCAAGAGGGAAAGCCGGTAGTAAAGCGTATCCGCTACGTATTCAGTGAGATGTTTGCCATCCTTGGCTTCGCTGCATACAGTCGAGCCTTTGATCGCCCTGAATATGCAAAAAAGGCGTATGCGCTGTTCAAGAAGGTGGAAGGGTATCTCAATGAACCTGGGATACTGATACCCAAGTTTGAACGAGAGAGCAAGGGATTTGGTCTTCCTATGATTCTCCTCAACACAGTCAGTGAACTGCGGGAAGCGCTTCCTGAGAAGAGCGAGGAGCTGACTCGTGCCATCGATGGGTACATCAAGGAGATTGAGATATTCTTTGTACGCCCAGAACTCAAGGTGGTAGTGGAGCAGTGTAATCCTGATGGAACATTGCAATTGGACCATTTTGAAGGTCGGCTCCTGAACCCGGGGCATGCGATTGAAGGTGCATGGTTCATCCTTACAGAGGCACAGAAGCGCGGTGGTGATGCCGAGCTGATGCATCTTGGTACTACAATGCTTGACTGGATGTTCGCCCGTGGATGGGATGAAGACTACGGCGGAATCATCTACTACCGTGATGCCCTGGGAAAGAGTGCAACTGAATACTGGCATGACATGAAGTTCTGGTGGCCTCAGTGTGAGGCAGCAATTGCAAACCTGCTTGCTTACAGTATGAGTGGAAAGCAGGAGTATCTGCATCAATTTGAGCAAGTCGACAAATACATCAAGACTCATTTCCTCGACGAAGAGCACGGCGAGTGGTTTGGGTATCTCCATCGGGACAACTCCCTTTCCACACCCTTGAAGGGGAATATGTACAAGGGCCCATTCCACATTCCCCGTATGTATCTGGTAGCCTGTGAGATACTAGATGGGTTGAGGCAGTAGAGATGGTTATACGGCGCGTTGGATGCACCTGTGGATACACGTTGATCCATATAGGAACGATAGAACCAGAGTATATCTACTCATGGTTGCTTGCCTAGAATTGCGTAACCGGCTATACAATAAGTAATGGATACACGCCGTTCTCACCTTACCATGATGATTAAGCCAGCCTCAGCTGCATGTAATCTTCGCTGTGATTACTGCTTCTATTTCGATGAGGCAGATACCCGAACAGAGGGTATCAGACCACTTATGGAGCGGAGTGTTGTCGATGCAATCATCGAGAAGAGCCTAGAGGCAGCAAAACACTGTTCCTTCGCGTTCCAAGGGGGAGAACCCTCCTTGGCAGGACTTTCCTTCTTTGAGTATTTTGTGGACAAAGTAGGTCGGACCAAGAAAGAAGACTCTCAGGTAAGCTATGCGTTTCAGACCAATGGCATGTTGCTTGATGAAACTTGGGCAAGGTTTTTTACACAACATGGGTTCTTGGTGGGAGTCTCCCTTGATGGGCCTCCGCGTCTGAACAACCTACACAGAAAAGACCGGGAAGGCAAAGGCAGCGGAAGAAAGGTGATGCAAAGCATCTCCCTTCTCCAGAAAGAAGGGGTGGAATTCAACGTCCTCAGTGTGGTCACCAATGAATTGGCACAGAATATTGGTGTGGTCTACCCATATTTTGTTGAACATGGGCTGGTCTACCAGCAGTACATCCCCTGCATGGACCCCTTTGATGGAGAGAAACGATTCCTTTCCCCTACACAGTACGCACAATTTCTTAAGGATCTCTTCGACCTCTGGTTTGCCTCATTCCAGTCTGGCAAGACTGTCTCAGTCCGCTTTTTTGACAACCTAGTGGGTATGCTAGCCGGCTATCCCCCTGAGGCTTGTGATATGGCCGGGGTGTGTTCAGTCCAGTATGTCGCAGAGAGCAATGGGGATGTCTATCCCTGTGATTTCTTCTGCCTTGACTCCTATCTCTTGGGAAACATCACTCGGGACCCCATTGCATCACTTGATGCAAGACGGAGTGCCCTTAGGTTCATTGAGGATTCTTCCAATTCAATTGATGATTGTGTTCCCTGTCCTTGGAAAGCCCTTTGCAGAGGTGGCTGTAAACGGTATCGTAATGAGGACGGGTATCGCTTTTGTGCTTCCATGAAATCGTTCTTTCCCTATGTTATTAATCGCTTGGAAATGGTAGCCAATACTCTGAAATCTAGAACATAAAAGGGACGCATGTGGAAATTATACTCGTAATACTGACATTTGCTGCAACAGTGATAGGAGCTATCAGTGGAATTGGTGGTGGGGTTATCATCAAACCGGCCATGGATGCCTTGGTTGATTTTCCAATCGCTACAATTAGCTTTCTCAGCGGAAGTACCGTCCTTGCGATGACGGCTGTATCCTTGCTTAGGAGTCGGAAGGATACCATTTCCGTTGACCCATTGGTTGGTACCCCTCTTGCACTTGGCGGTGCAATAGGTGGGGTAGCTGGAAAGATGGTGTTCTCTTGGGTCAAGGCAGCAGCAGGCAATAACGCTCTCATAGGAATGATACAGAACATCATCATGGTAGTGTTGACTGCCACGGTATTCATCTATGTCCTGGAAAAAGCAAGGATTCATACCCTGCAGGTAACAAGCAAAGGAGTAGCGGGATTGCTTGGTTTTGTGTTGGGTGTTTTCTCATCCTTCCTGGGGATCGGAGGTGGTCCGATCAATATCATGTTCCTCTCCTATTTCTTCTCGATGGACAGCAAGCATGCGGCACTGAACAGTCTTTACATCATCTTTTTCAGCCAGGTTGCAAATTTCCTCACCAATGTCATCCAGGGTACCTTTCCGGAATTCAATATGCTCCTGCTTGTGAGTATGATGGTCACTGGTATTGTAGGGGCAATGGTAGGGAGATCACTGACGAAGCGTCTTGCCAATGAGCAGGTTGACCGGCTGTTCATGGGTGTAATGCTCCTAATAGTTTTTCTATCAGCATTTAATGTTTGGAAGTTTGCTTCTCTTTAGGGAATTTATGAAGAGGATGATTTCAGCGCTATTCGTAGAAAGAAGTGGTATCAAGAGAGGGTCAACAGAAAAGATTTGATCGATAGTGGCAGAGAGCGTAGAATATTGGCATACTATGTAACCCAACGATGCCGTAATGGGGGATGTATGAAACTAGGAGTTATCGCAGACGATTTTACCGGAGCCGTGGATATAGCGGGTTTTTTGGCATCTGGAGGCATGAGAACACTCATGTGTGCGAAGCCTGTTGCTACAGTGCAACTTCCCGAAACCGATGCGATTGTCATGAGCCTGAAAATTAGGAGCATTCCCTCTTCTGATGCAGTGACAGAATCCCTTTCTGCGCTTGCTTTCCTTCAGGAAGCTGGTTGTGACCGCTTCTACTACAAATACTGCTCAACCTTCGATTCCACGGAGAAAGGGAACATCGGCCCTATAAGTGATGCACTCAGGAATGCACTGGGGCTCTCCAGTACGCTCATCTGTCCCTCTCTCCCTGTCAATGGAAGAACCGTATACCATGGGTACCTATTTGTTGGAGACCAACTGCTCAGTGACTCGCCAATGCGTCACCATCCTCTCAATCCGATGAAACAGTCGAAACTCGCCGATTTGCTTGCGATGCAGAGTCTTTCAACCAATGGTCATGTCTATTATGATGTGGTCAGGCAAGGGGCTACAGCAGTAAAAAACCGAATTGAGGCTCTGGAAAAGGATGGGGTGAACAACATCATAGTCGATGTCATCAATGATGAGGACTTGGTAACGATTGCCAAGGCAAGTCAAGACATGCTCCTCGTCACTGGAGGCTCTGGTCTAGCCCAAGGTATTGCCGCAGTTTGGGCTGAGCCCCTTGGAAAGAAAGGCACGGCAATGCCTGCGTTCCTGCCTAGGAAGACGAAAGCAGTGGTTATTGCAGGTTCTTGTTCTGCAATGATGCAGAAGCAGGTTGCCTATTATCAGGAGAAGGCCGAGAGTCTCAGTATTGATGAACAAGCCTGTGTGGATGACCCTTCCTATCCAGAGACACTTGCCCGGTGGGTACTTGCCCACCAGGGAAGCACACTTGCTCCCATGGTCTTTGCGACACGCTCACCAGAGGATCTGCAGCATAATCGAGAACGGTTCAAGGGAGTGGACTTAGCAGGAATTATTGAGCAGGTATTTGGAAAGATGACAGCTATCCTTGCACGAGAAGGGGTTGAAACCTTCATTGTAGGAGGCGGAGAGACCAGCGGGGTGGTCGCCTCTACCTTGGGGGTGGATGCCTACCTAATCGGAGAGCAGATCGACCCGGGAGTCTCTTGGGTACAGTCCTTGGACAGGAGATACCAACTGGTATTGAAGAGCGGTAACTTTGGTTCAGTTTCTTTCTTGGAGAAAGCACAGGAGTCAATCAATGGATGAAATTGAGATGAAACGAGAACTGGTTACCTTCGCGACAAGCCTTTACCAACGAGGATTTGTCGTGGGAAGTGCAGGAAATATCTCGGTAAAGCTTTCTGATGGTACCTACCTTGCCACTCCAACCGGTTCTTCCTTTGGTATGTTGAGCGAGGCAGAGGTGTCCCACTTCAAGGAGGATGGAACGTTGCTTGGGGGAAAGGCGCCTACCAAGGAGGTTCCGTTTCACCTGGCTTGCTATGCCGCCCACCCTGAGATTCGAGCCGTAGTTCACCTGCACTCCACCTATGCAACGTTGCTTGCGAGCACCAAGGACTTGAGGGATGGCAGTCCCTTTACCCCTTTCACTCCCTATTTCGTCATGAAGGTGAACAAGGTGGGGATTCTCCCATACCGAAAACCAGGTTCTCCCCTTATTGCAGAGGATATCCGTAAGAAACCTGGGTTCTCCACCTATCTCATGCAGAATCATGGGCTCATTACCACCGGCAAGACACTTCAGGAAACAGTATTCGCTGCCGAGGAGTTCGAGGAGAGTGCAAAGCTCTGGTATCTGGGACAGGGATTGGATATCAGGAGACTGAGTGAAGATGAAATGGCAGAGTTGCAATAGCAGCCAAGGTATCTGTACGTATAGCATAAGACTTTTGCATTACGGATAAAGAATTAAAGATAGTGTTTATTCCCCAACGGAGCGAGAGGAAAGGAATCAGCATGATGGTTCCTCTCCCGAGCGAGTGCCGGGAAAGCAAGGTGAGATACCCCGTCCCTTGGGGCGGAAAAGGAGGCAACGCCTCCTGAGTCCAGGGCTTGTCCTGGGGTATTGATACCTTTCATTCTTTGCAAAGCATCTTTTATGAATAACGAGACAATTCCTACTTGGCTTTGCTGATAGGGTGCCCACCCTTCATCTATCCCGATAATGCGATCCACATTGAACGATGCGAATGACATTCCCATCGATACGGTAAACCAAGCGGTTGCAATCATCAATCCTTCGGCTCCAATACGGTGCAAGGTTCCCAGATAACCGCTCCGGTTTACCGATTCCTTTGTACCCATTCCTGTCGATATCTCAGAGAAGTGACAAGATTCGCTTTAAGGTTTTCTTATCCTGCTGTGTCCAGTACTCAAAATCCTCCCAAGCATCGTCTGACCAAGCCTTAATCACTAACATCCACCTCGTGGATTGTGCCGCCGGTCGATTCCATCTGGGCAATCGATTTCCTGAGCCTCGCCATGTTTCGCTCGCTGTAGAATGGATCGACAGCAACCTCAAAAGGGATACGTCTCTCCCTTGCCACTTTGGTAGCAAAAATGGTGAAAGCCGCAGTAGGGGTCAAGCCAAGTTCTTGGCAGGCTTTCTCCAAGTTGCTTTTCAACTCTGCATCCATGCGAAAATTTATATTTACAGTCTGGTGTCCCATACGCTTCTCCTCTCTAGCAATACAATAACTATATGTAATGAATAAGTCAATATATGTCATTACATTTCATACTTATTATTGGTTTTGGATTATTGAGCATGGAATCCCTATGGGTGTTCAAAAGTGCTTTTTATTACCTTTAATCGTAAATTCTTGGTTCCTGCGGCTTTACAGTTGTCATAAAAGATAAAGCAACAGTGCTGTTTAGTGCAGTCGTTTGCAATAGCAACCAAGGTAATTGTACTCATAGTACATGATGGATGTATCATAGATAAAGAACTAGGAAAAGTTTCTGGTTTTTCTTGACCCTATAGTAACTATAGGGTTTATCGTGCAGTCATCAAGTCAGTAAGGTGGTAGGTGATGGGTAACCAGAAACTTCTTACAAATATACGTTCTCTCGTGAGTTGCGATGGATCTGATACTGTTTACTCCGATTGTGATCTCCTGATTGATGGATACCAGATTGCTAAGATTGGAAAGAATCTTCCTCGTGGTGATGCTCAGGTCATCGATGCAAGTAACTACATTGTGTATCCAGGATTGGTGAATACGCACCATCACTTTTTCCAGACGTTTGTACGGAATCTGATAACCATCGATTATCCGAATCTTCTTGTTGTCGACTGGCTCGACAAGATTTATCCTATTTTTTCCCAGATTGACAGCGAAGGTATTGTTGCGCCTGTCGTCGGAAATGGATGACAACAACTCGGATATTCTCTGGGAGCAAAGGGATTCCCCATTGAACCCCCGGTCGTTCAGCCAGCCTCGTGCACAGTTGGAGAATGGCTGGTGTCATCAAATGCTTCTCCCAGGATCGGCATGAGGCCTGTATCCTGGGTTATCCTGTCCAGTATGAGGTTTTGCCCTATCAATGTCGTCTATATAATAAAAGCGGTGTTTCGGTACGAACGGCTTGCTTCTTGGCACGGTAGTACTCGTTGTATATCGCATTGCCGTCGGAGCCGAGTCGGCCAATGCAGTTGTGCTTGTACTCGCCGCGCTTTTTTTTCTTGTTTCAGTAGTCATGAACCTCATAGTGGTAGTTGACACTATTCTTCTTGTTGTTGACACGGATGATTTTTGTCGGTTCCCCGTTGGTATCTTCCATAGATACAATCATGCTTATATTTGATGCTTTTGTCACATACATTGGAGGATATCTGTATCTAATTAAAAGAATTATCAAATCCCTAGGTATAATTGGAACGGGAATTTGAAGTGTCAACGGTAAAATTTTTTGTGATTGAACAGGGATAAAAGAATAGTCAGTCGTTCACGTTATCATGAATTACTGACCATTCTGTCATTTATTACGAGAATTGGTTTGTCTAAATCAGTTTAAAGATCTCCAAACTCAGTGTATACTTGGTCAATCGGCATACCTTCCCTAATTTGTCTGCGTTCTTCTTCTTCGAAAGCGAAGATTTCTTCTGCTTTCAAGAGAACTTCATCTACATAAGGTTCTGGAATAATCTGTAGCCCATCATCGTCGCCAAAAATAAAGTCTCCAGGATTAACAATAACATAATGCGTCAGATGTCCTGGTAGGTAAATAGGTACATTAACATCCATAACTCGCCAACCTCCATAGGCATTGGGGGTGGTCCCTTTTGTAAAATAGGGAAAATCTTCTAGATGGAGTACATATTTCGAATCACGAGTCATCCCCGCATTAACTACGCCAACACAACCTCTAGATCTTGCAAGGTTGCAGCTCATTTCTCCAAAAATGGCTGCTTGTTCATCACCTCCGTTATCAAATACAAGTACACAACCGGGGAATATGCTCATATGCATCTTTTTTTGAGGTGAGCCTTCTTCTTTCCATTTTGCTGTACGCGCCTCAAATTCCTCTTTGCTGAGATGTACTTCAGGAGCAAGTGAATGCCATTTCACAGGCAGGGCTCTACCAGCAATTACATCATGTGCTCTAAGGGGCTGGATAGAGTGGTGTACTACAGTATTGACGACCCCCTTTAGGTACAGTGCATCGTTCAAACAGCCTCCATAAAGTTTCTTGAAACGTTCAATCCGTTCTTGGTCTGTAATCTCTAAATGCCTAGGGTTTTGTGGTTTTGGAGGTATGCGAACCGGGTATTCCATCATAGTGATTTCACTATCAAAAAACGGTAGTTTTGATGGTTCTGTATAGACTGCATTAGAATCAGATTTTTCCATTTTCCCTCTCCTGATAAATCGTTTTACTTTAGAACAGAGTAACATTGATATCTAAAGAAGTCAAATAAAATAATATAAAGAATAGATTAAACTTAATATGAAATAATTTTCATATAAAAAATATTGACAAATAGTAGATTGATGATAAAATAAGGTAAAACGATTTACTAAAAAGGTGAGGCAACTTTTTGAAAAAGCCAGTGAAATTAGCGGATGTAGCAAAGCTCGTGGGCGTATCACAGGCCACAGTCTCAAACTATCTTAATGGGCGTACCAATAGGATATCGGAATCAGTGCGAATCCGTATAAAAGAAGCCATTGAAGAATTAGATTATATCCCTAATATGGCGGCCAGAAGTGTTTCTAGTAAAAACAAGGACAACACTATTGCCATAGTAGTTCCTCATAGTCCTGCATATATATTTTATAACACATTCTATTCAAGGGTGTTGGAAGGGATAGGAGATGCCCTCAATACTTTTGGATATAGGACAATAATTATTCCGATGGATCGAAAGAATATAACTGAGAGTATTGCTTATATCCGTGGATTATCTTTAGGAATGATAGCTGGAGTATTATTATTTAATATAGAAGAACAAGATCCACTCCTGAAAGCTCTGAATCGATCTCATATCCCTGTAGTGGCATTTGGTTATGGAGAGGATTATGAAACTGATTTATCGTTTATAGCTACAGACCATGGTGATGGTATCAGACAGGCTGTTAAGCATTTTATCGAAAAACATAATGCAAGAGATATCGTTTTCTATGCTGGTTTGCATGGGATTAGGATTACTCACCAACGAGTGGACGGTTATAAGAGTGCTCTTGATGCCTACAATATTCCAATTAATCAAGAAAATATTGTATTTGCTCACGGAGAAAGATTTGATTGTTACTCGGTTACAAAAATGTTTCTAAGTAGACCAGGAATCCCTAAGGCTTTTATCATTTCTCAAGCTGATACCAATAGTTTTATAAGAGCTGTTCGAGATTCTTCACTCATTATTGGAAAGGACGTTTTATTCATTCTGGATGAATACTTTCCGATTAATTCCTATGAGAGATATGAGTATTCCTATTTAAAGACTCCAGTTTATGACTTAGGTGTTCAAGGTGTAGAACGGTTAATGAAAATAATCATGAAAGAACCTTTAGGCACAGAGAATTCTCTTTTCCCCGTGCAGCTAGTTGTGAATGAAACTTGTGGCTGTTAATTGAAAAACAACTTTGCATATGCAAAGAAAAAAATGGAGGTCAATATGAAAAAGAAGGCTCTATGGATTGTTTGCTTGATGTTAATCTTGGTAACAACCATGGTTTTTGCACAAGGACAAGCAGAGAGTGACAAACCTGGAAAATTTGTCATGTGGGACAAATCAGAGTATGTATCAGCGTATAATGATCTTGTGAAGGAACGATTTTATGCATTCGCTGAAGCTCAAGGGATTGAAGCAGAGTATATCGTTATTCCCCCCAACGATTTGAAGTCAAAATTATTGGCAGCAATTGAAGCGAAGAATACTCCTGATTTGGTGGTTACCGATGATTTCTTAGCAAAGCAGTTTGCTGGTATGGGACAGCTCGTCGATGTAAGTGATATTAAGAACGATTTACCGTTCTATGATGCAGCCATCAATATGTCTTATGTGAAGAATGGAGATTATGTAGTACCTCTTTCTTTTCTAGCTCCTGGACTCTATCTAAGAAAAGATAAATGGGATGCTGCCGGTCTCGACCTTCCGGTGACATGGGAGGATTACAAAAAGGATGCCTATTTGGTGAATGATCCCAAAAATGATTTCTATGCATTGGGATTTCCGATGGGTGCCTCTGGTGGCGGCGATGCTGAGGGAATGATGAGGGCCATTATCCTGAGTTATGGCGGAGCTCTTGTTGATGAGAATGACAACATTGTTGTGAACTCACCTGAGACTTTGGAAGCATTGAAGTATATATCTTCAATCTATTTGGAAGGTTTGGCCCCTCCTTCTGCAATTACTTGGGATGATATGGGTAACAATAATGCTTACCTTGCTGGAACCATCGGTGTAGCAATGAACAGTGGTTCGATTTATTCTGCACTAAAGAATGAAAAACCAGAATTGCTCGAAAAGACGATGATTCGACCTTGGCCAGCAGGTCCTGCAGGTAGCTTCACGCCGAGTGGTGGAAATGTATTTGTTGTATTTAAGAATGGTAAAAACTCTGATGCAGCAAAGCTTTTCATCCGTGACTATTTCAAAAAAGATTTCTATGAAAATCTTGTAATTGAAATGGGTGGAATGTGGCAGCCAGTAGTCAAGGGTATGGATCAGAACGCTTTCTGGAAAGACCCAACTAATGCCGCTTGGCTTGCTTCCAGTAAAACAACTGTTCCTAATACTTATCCTGCAGTGCCAGATGAGAACAGCACACGAGCCTTTAGTGAACAGGTCTCTGTGAAAGCTGTTCAGAAGATTGTTGTAAATGGCATGGATCCCCAACAGGCTCTTGATGAGCTTGAAGCTGATCTTAAAAGAATTTATAACAAGTAAACGTCCCAATAAAACTGTAGATAGCTGTATTTCAGCTATCTACAGTACATAAACTGATTAATGGTAAGGTTATGCGAAAGAAAAATAAATTGCTTGTAAATCAAAACGAGAAAACACTTGGACAGTTATTAGTATTGCCCTTATTCTTGCTTGTTTTTGGTCTGATGGGATATCCTTTCATTAATACGATATACATTAGCCTTACCAATAAGCGTGTTGGATATGATTCTTCTTTCATCGGTTTTAAGAATTATATTCGGTTGTTTCAGGATCCGACCTATTGGATGGTATTGAAGAACACTTTTGTATATATGATTCTTGCAGTTGGAGTTAAGCTAGTAATTGGGATGATTCTAGCTCTCACCCTCAATGAAGATTTCAAAGGTCGAGCTATTGTAAGAATGCTTTTGTTGATTCCTTGGGCACTTCCTGGAATGGTTGCCGCGATGACTTGGAAGTGGATGTACAATGATACCTTTGGAATCATCAATAGTATACTTAAGAATATTGGACTCATAGAAGTTTCAATACCTTGGTTGAGTTCAAAACATCTTACATTGTATTCAGTTATAATCGTAAATATATGGAGGGGTATTCCCTTTTTCATATTTAGTCTTCTTGGAGGACTTCAGACAATAGATGGTCAGCTCTATGAAGCTGCTAAGATTGATGGAGCAAATATGATACGGAGATTTTGGAGCATTACTGTACCTTCAATATTACCGGTCATTAGTATTACAACAATGCTTTCTTCTATTTGGACATTCAATGATTTTGAAAATATTTGGCTGATTACAGGTGGTGGTCCGCTGAACTCTTCCTCAGTAGTGGCAACATATACATATCAAATTGCTTTCCAATACAATGAGATGGCACAAGCTGTCAGTGTAGCAGTTTCAATTATGCCAATTTTGATAGTGATGATTTTATTTGCATCAAAACGTATTGGAAAGGAGGATTAAGATATGCATAGCACCACGATAAAACGACGAAAACAATATAAGAATATTTTGATATATGCAATAGTTGTTATTTCCCTTTTCTTTACACTATTCCCCATATACTGGATGATTAAATCATCATTAACCCCTGATGATTTAATGTATACTCCCCGTCCCAGTTTGTTCCCTGAACGAATTACTTTTAAACATTATCAATCACTTTTTACAGAAACAAGCTTTATGCGCTATTTTTTTAATAGTGTTTATGTAGCATCAATTACTACACTGCTTTCAATGGTTATCAGTATTTTAGGATCGTACTCGATGACAAGGCTTAGGTTTAGAGGTAGGATATTTATAATGCGCTCGATTATCCTATCGTACCTATTACCAGTAGCAGTGTTATTTATCCCAATGTACATTCTCATGAGTAAAATAGGGCTAAGCGATAATAAAAACAGTTTGTTGATTGTGTATCTGACTTTCACGGTTCCTTACAGTTGTTACATGCTCATTAGTTACTTCAGGGCTATACCAAAATCATTGGAAGAGGCAGCACTTATTGATGGGTGTACACATTTGCAGACGCTTATTAGAATTATATTGCCGATAGCATCCCCGGGTATAGCTGTAGTTGCAACATTTGCGTTCACATTAAGTTGGAATGAATATTTGTATGCACTTGTTCTAACGACTAGCCCGAGTCAGCAAACAGTAACGATAGGTATTTCTACCTTTCAATTCTCAGATCAGTATATCTGGGGGTTGATAATGAGTTCTTCGGTTATCTCTTCAATACCAGCCGTCACACTATATCTATTGGCTCAGAGATATCTTATCAGTGGATTGGCGTCTGGTGGTGTGAAACAGTAATTATTAATAAACTAAAGGAAGGTAGAAAGAGCATGATGTACCAGGAATTGGAATCGTTATTGCATGGAATTAACACATTTTCAAGTCCGTCAGATTTACGCATTACGGATATAAAGTATACCCATATAACTAAAGCGCCTATGGATTGTGTCTTATTAAAAATTGAGACCAATAGTGATCTGGTGGGTTATGGAGAAGTTCGCGACTGGGGTAGTCCTACTTATGCAATGATGCTAAAGTCTCGGTTGATTGGTGAGAATCCATGTGATGTTGATAAGCTTTTCAGAAGAATAAAACAATTTGGAAATCATGGTCGTCAAGGTGGTGGTGTTTCTGGTATAGAGGTTGCATTGTGGGATCTTGCAGGAAAAGCATATGGAGTACCTGTTTATAGGATGATTGGTGGAAAATTCCGGGATAAAGTCCGTATGTATTGCGATACTGACGTTGATGGAAAACCGGATGGTATCACAATGGGTAAGGCACTACAGAAGCGAATTGAACAGGGCTATGGGTTTGTGAAAATGGACCTTGGTATTACTCATCTTCTTCATGAAAAAGATGCGCTCAGTGCTCCTCTTGGGTTCCTCAATGCAATGCGTGCATTGGATCCTGATGGGTACAAAGAGTCAAATAATTCTGTAGAGTATATGTTAGCAAGAAACAAAGTTTATGATTTGTATAACATTAGCCATCCCTTCACTGCAATCCATGTGACGGAAAAAGGGTTTGATATTCTAGAACAGTATATTGCTGATGTTCGATCTATTATTGGGTATGAGGTTCCTTTGGCAATAGATCATTTTGGACATATTGGAATAGATGATTGCATTAAGTTATCAAGACGGATCGAGAAATATAATCCGGCATGGCTAGAAGACATGTTGCCTTGGCAACTAACTGACCAATATGTGCGACTAAACCAATCAACAACAATACCTATTTGTACTGGTGAAGATATTTATTTGAAAGAGCATTTCAAGCCTTTGTTAGAATCAGGTGGTGTGGCCGTTATCCATCCTGACTTGTTGACAGCAGGAGGTATCCTTGAAACAAAGAAAATTGGTGATATGGCACAAGAAAATGGAGTAGCGATGGCAATACACATGGCGGAAAGCCCCATAGCATGTATAGCAGCGGCCCATACGGCAGTTGCTACTGAAAACTTCTTGGCATTGGAGTTCCATTCAAATGATATTCCTTGGTGGAATGATCTTGTCGAATATGCTCATAAGCCAATTGTAGATCATGGGTATATTACACTATCAGAAGAACCAGGGTTGGGTATTCGCAAGCTAAATGATGAGGTTATTGGAGAGCATCTGAAACAACCAGTGGAGTCGGTTTGGGTGAGTACTGAGCAATGGAATTCCGAATGGGCTCATGATCGTCTTTGGAGTTAATTTGGTAATTTAAAAATGCAAACATTACTAGACGTGACCTAACAAAGGCATCCCAATCCTGAACAGAAAAAGTAATGTGAATTGGTACCACTGTTCCAGGGCCCTTCTTGGTTATGACTTTCCAAACAAGGAAGTTGTCTATCCCAAGGGTCTTTGTCAGAACATTGTAAAGGACAGGACATCAGTGGATTCGAGCTCCACAACGGACACAGGTATGCTGTAATCTAATAGACATGGTAACGTGTCACATCCTCTGGCTTGTCCATAGCAACAAGAGGGGAGTTGAAGCAAGCTTGGCAAGGTACTTCGCACAAAAGACCTTGCCAAGCAAACTATCAGACAGCTAATTCAAACTGGCTGTTGTACAAGGCTGCATACGCACCCTTGTGTTTGATCAATTCATCATGCGTGCCTTGCTCAACAATGTCACCATCTTGCATCACCAGAATCAGATCGGCATTGCGGATGGTAGACAACCGGTGGGCGATGATAAAGCTCGTCCGTCCTTTCATCATGTTGTCCATAGCCTTCTGGATCAAGATCTCCGTTCGGGTATCGACACTGCTGGTCGCTTCATCAAGAATGAGAATCTCAGGATCAGCGAGAATGGCACGGGCAATAGTAAGCAGCTGTTTCTGTCCCTGAGAAATATTATCCGCCTCCTCGTTGAGGACCATATGATACCCCTCTGGAAGTGTGTGAACAAAATGATCCACTTGTGCAGTCTGCGCAGCCCTTTTGACTTCCTCATCTGTGGCGTCCAGTTTTCCATATCGTATATTGTCTGCAATGGTACCGTTGAACAGCCAGGTATCCTGCAACACCATACCGAACAACGAGCGTAGCTCATCACGTTTGAACAGTTGTATGGAATTCCCGTCAATTGTGATTGATCCCTTGTTCACATCATAGAACCGCATCAGCAGCTTCACGATGGTTGTCTTCCCGGCTCCGGTAGGACCGACAATGGCAATCTTCTGCCCTGGTTTGACCGTTGCATTGAAATCGTGGATGACGAGCTTCTCTGGATCATAGCCAAAGGAAACATCGTTGAATTTTACTGTCCCTTCCACCTTTACGCTGTTCGGCGAAGGAGCAAGATTAGAATCACGCTGCACCGTCAATGCATCGGGGGCGTCAGCGGCTTCTTCCGTTTCTCCCAGAAATTCGAATACCCGTTCTGTTGCGGCAGCGGTGAGCTGCAACACATTGGAAATGTTGGCAATTTGGGTAATAGGTTGGGTGAATGTCCTGACATATTGGATGAATGCCTGAATGCCCCCGACGGTCATAGTCCCGTTGACTGCCATATACCCACCGAATATACAGATGGCTACATAGGCAAAATTGCCGATGAAGGTGATAATAGGCATCATCATACCGGAAAGGAAGTTGGCCTTCCATGCCGATTTGTACAGGTTTTCATTGAGAGAGGTGAATGTCTTCATCGACCTCTCTTCCCCATTGAAGGACTTAACGACTACATGGCTGGAGAGCATTTCCTCTACATGCCCGTTGACATTTCCCAGAAAGTTCTGCTGATTCATGAAATGTTTCTGAGATTTCTTGATGATCACCATGACCACCAGCAAGGAAAGGGGGAGGATGCACAAGGCAATCAAGGTGAGTTGCCAACTGATGGTGAGCATCATCACAATGATACCGAGCAAGGTCGTCACCGAGGTGATGATCTGGGTCATGCTCTGGTTCAGCGTCTGGTTGATCGTATCGACATCGTTGGTAATCCTGCTCAGCACCTCACCATGGGTGGTCTTGTCATAATAGGAGAACGGCAGTACATGCATTTTCTCGTTGATATCCTTGCGCAATCTGAAGGTAAGTTTGGCTGACACTCCTGCCATAACATACCTCTGCAAGTAGGAAAACAATGCGCTGACGGTATATAAGCCGATCAGAAAGATAATGATCTGAGAGATCCTTCCAAAATTTACATCTCCACTTCCTGCAAGTTTGGCCATAATGCCGGAAAAAAGTACATCGGTTGCCATCCCCAGAAATTTCGGGCCTAAGATGGTGAATACCGTAGAGACGATGGCCAGGATCCATACGAAGAGAATAGCCCATTTATAAGCTCCCAAATATGCAATCAATTTTGCCATGGATCCGGAGAAATCTTTCGCTTTCTCCCCCTGCATCATCATCCCATGACCGCCTCTTGGCCTCGTTTGGTTTTGTTGCGGCATGCTTTTCTGTGTAGTAGTTTCTTTCATGCCAATTCCTCCTGGGAGAGTTGCGAAGACGCAATCTCATAATAGGGTGTACAGGTTTTCAGCAATTCCTCGTGTGTTCCCTTTCCGACGATTCTTCCCTTATCCAACACGATAATCTGCTGGGCATGTTTGATTGTGCTTACCCGTTGTGCAATGATGATGACCGTACTGTCTCCAGTGGATTCATTCAATGCTTTTCGCAGCATCACATCCGTTTTGTAGTCCAAAGCGGAGAAGCTGTCGTCGAACACAAAAATCTCCGGTTTCTTGATCAATGCACGGGCAATTGACAAACGTTGTTTTTGTCCTCCCGAGACATTCGAACCACCTTGGGAAATCGGCGTATCGAACCGATCAGGTTTCTCATCAATGAAATCAATGGCTTGTGCCACCCTCGCAGCATCCTCGACCTCCGCGTCTGTGGCATCTTCCTTTCCGTAGCGCAGGTTTGAGGCAATGGTTCCGGAGAACAACATCCCTTTTTGCGGGATGTACCCGATTTTCTCACGCAGCTCCTGTTGCCTTACCTGCCTGACATCAACACCGTCGACCAGAATCTCACCTGCAGTGACATCATAGAAACGAAGAATCATATTTGCTATTGTGGATTTTCCTGAACCCGTTGAACCTATAATCGCAGTCATCTCCCCTGGCTTTGCAGTAAAGGTGATATCGGAGAGCACATCTTCCTCTGCATTGTGATACCGGAAATTCACATGATTGAATTCCACATACCCCTTCCTTTCTTCCTTGAACGGTTCGGGATGCTCAGGGTCCTTGATGGCAATCCCGGTCTCTAGAACTTCGGCGATACGGCCTGCGGACACCGCTGCACGGGGAGCCATGACGAACATGAAGGAAAGCATTAAGAATGCCATGATAATCTGTAGGGCATATTGCATGAATGCCATCATATCCCCGACCTGTAAGACGGAATTGGCAATTTGGTGGGCACCAACCCACACAATGGTTAAAGTTACCCCATTCATGACCAATGTCATCAATGGCATCATCAACGACATGACCCGGTTCACAAACAAATTGGTTTTGGTCAGATCATCATTGGCAAGTGCAAACCGTTGTTTCTCATATGCTTGGGTACCGAATGCCCTGATGACCATCAACCCGCTCAGGTTTTCTCGGGAAACCAGGTTCAATCGATCGACCAACGTCTGGATGACCTTGAACTTGGGCATGACGATGGCCATCAGCACCATGATCAAACCAATGAGGACCAGACAGGCTACTGCGATGATCCAACTCATCGATACGGACTTGTCAATGGCCATTAGCACGCTGCCCAGTCCCATGATCGGGGCGTAGGCGATCATTCTGATGCCCATTGTGAGAAACCGTTGGATTTGCATGACATCGTTCGTACAACGAGTAATCAAGGAAGCGGTAGAAAATCGGTCAAATTCAGCATTGGTGAAGTTTTCGATTCGTTCGAAGACATCCTTTCTAAGGTCTCGTGCCACTGCGCTGGATATCCTTGAGGACAGGAAGCTAACCAAGATGGTGGCAATACCCCCCAATAGCGTGATTACCAGCATGATCATCCCAATTCTTAGGATGTAGGATGTCTGTATCTCCATCACATCAACACCGATTTCAGCCAAAAAGATTTTGGAAAGCACAATACCGCTTTGCTTAAGAAACGATGGATCCTTCTCAAGTACGTTGGCATGAACTTCGGAAATGGCCGATTGCGGTACGGAATCCATCATTTTCGCCACTTGATAGAGCGTTGTACTGTCCATCTGTTGCGTACTTATGGCAGATGCATCGGCAGTACCCATGTCCTGCAGCAGAGTCGCCATGGTCATGGCTGCCGCCCCAAATATCTGGTCAAGCTGCTGCTGATTTTTTGCGCTTCCTGCTTGCTTGACATACAGAGCACCTGTTGCCTTCGGATACAGCGTCTGGTAGCTGACTCCCGATTTATTCACATCTGTTACGGCTTTGCGTGTATAGCTTTGGGTAAATGTTTGCTTCTCCGATTCATCCATAAACGTGGTTATCAGCTGCATACCGGTTTCACTGATGGCTTCGGGGGCTGCATGGGTGATTCCGTTCTGCTGAATCCCGACATTCACGATATCCGACATGTAATTGGGTAGACTCAGGGTACTTACCACCTGGACTACCAATAACAGAATAGTCAGTATCAAGCCAACGGAAAATGGCTTCAAATATTTTGCTAATTTAGTCAATTGGGTTTACTCCCTTCCTGTATGCAGCCATGGCTTCTGCCTGCACATCTTCTGAAATATCCGCAAGTAAGGTGAAAAGTGAAATAAGCTGGCGAGTATTTTCTTCTCCAAACCGCATAACGGTCGTCCCGAGCGTTTGGTCCATATACTGTGTCATTGCCTTCAATACCTTCATCCCTTCCTCTGTCAATGTGACGGAAATCCGCCGCCTGTCGGTCTTGTCAATCGCTCGGCTTACATATCCCTTTTTCTCCAAGGAATTCAACATTTGGGAGACGGCAGGCTTGGTCACGTGCAGGTTGCTATGGATATCCGAGACATTTACCGGGCTCTCAGAGCACAAGTTGTTTTTTTCCAGTTTCTTCATCACAAAGAATTCTCCGACATTCACATGATACTCAGGGGGGAATGTCATACTCAGTCTCTTGAACCGCAGCAATGCTTGTATCAATTGCTCCTTCAATGTATTGTCTTCCATTTAGTTGCATCCTTAACTAATAAGTCTTTATTAATTTTCATTGGTAACAATACGCAAGGGCATGCAAAGAGACAAGAGTATTTGGAAATAAATCTCAAGTTTCTCCTAAAAAGCGAAACAACGAAACGGGACTCCATCATTTTACCTGAGGATGAGTGTGTACTTATTACCTTTGTATTGCTGAGAGATTACGAATCCTCCTGGCTTGTCCAAGGGAACTTGGTGGTTAGGGATAGTGTTATGAGAAGAACATGACAAGGAGGTACACGTCATGAGTAAGTATTCAATTATTCTAGGAAACTTAGGGAACACCTGTGACAGGTTTCTTTCTTCAGGGTACAAGGATGAGATTCCCAAAGCTGAATTGATCAAACAGGCATCCGAAATTGAGGGTGTTGAAGGTGTCGAGCTGGTAGGAACGTGGGATGTTGCTCCAGAGAATGTCGATGAAGTTGGTGAATTGCTCGATAGGTATGGCCTAGAGTGTGTTTCCATTATTCCAGATCATTTCAGTCAGAAACGATGGGGGAAAGGGTGTCTTGCAGCAAAGGATAGTGAAATACGCAAGCAAGCACTGGACTATACATTCGACTGTGTAGAAATGGCCAGGAAGCTGAACTGCAAAACACTGAATATCTGGCCGGGGCAGGATGGATACGACTATACACTGCAATCCAATCTGGTACAGGAGCGTGCCTGGTTGAAAGACGCCATCCAAACAGTGGCAGCAGCTGCTCCAGATATCAGGTTTGCACTTGAATATAAACCAAAAGAACCACGAAATTTCAGCTTCATGGCCAGAGCTTCAGATACCCTGTTGCTTGCAAAGGAGACCAAGCTGGATAACGTGGGTGTCTGCATTGATACCGGTCATGCGTTCGTCGCAGGGGAGAATGTGGCTGAGTCCATTGTCATTCTCCAGGAGTACGGAAGAAAGCTGTTCCACATGCATTTCAATGACAACTATGGAACCTGGGATGATGATATGATTGTCGGGTCGGTGCATTTCCCGAGATATATTGAAATGCTTTTCTGGCTGAAAGAAACCAAGTATGATGGGTGGCTTTCGATGGACCAGTATCCGTATCGTGAAGATGGACAGGGTGCGCTTCGCGAAAGTGTAGAGTTCCTGCGAATGATTGAGGAGAAGTTGAGTGATCAGGTAATGGAAGAGATCAGGGATTTGCTTACAAAAGGAAATGCCGTCGAATCACAACGCTGGATCCGAAAAACCTTCTTCAAATAGAACTATTGCATAAGCGTTCTTTTAGGTTGGTAAGGCAGCCTCCCAATTGGGAGGCTGTCATGTACTTACCCGTGGATGCACGCAGAGTCTCTCAGCCCAATCTACAATGATGTAGAGCAGTAACCCAAGAAGACTGAGCAGCATGATTGCAGCATACATGCCTGTATACTGGGCCATGACCCAGTAGTTCATGATTGAGTACCCGAGCCCATAGGATGCTGCATAGGTCTCGCTTATGAACAACACAGAGAGAGAAATGCCCAGTGTGATTCGTAGGGAAGAGAAAATACGTGGCAGTATTGCAGGCCAGATAATGTCCTTAAGGACTTGTTTTCTGCTCAGGTGGTAGGCCTCTGCCAATTGGAGGAATTCAAACGGAATTTCTTTCACTCCATCCCGTATGGTTACGGAGGCAGGGAAATAGATAATGATGGCAATCAAGATGATCTTGGAGAGGTCCCCGATACCCAGCAACACCATGAACACAGGCAGAAAAGCAATCTTCGGTAGTGGATAGAGCAGATAGAGAACCGGGGAGATCAAGCGGTCAAGTGCAGGCACTCTTCCCGCGATCATCCCTGTGGGAATGGCAAAGAAGAGCGCAATGAACAATCCCGAGAGGATCCTGTAGAGGGAATAGAGAAGATGCAGGTGCATCTCCTGGGGTACAAATTGATCCAGAGTATAGATGAAGACAGTGTGGGGGAATGGAATGACCGGGGACGAGATGAGAAATGCTGCTACGTACCAGAGCAACAATACAACACCCATTCCTCTTAGGTATTTCATCGTGTTGCCTCCAAGTGGAGGCGCAAGGTCTTCTGCATGGAGAAGAACTCATCACGGGTACGGAGGTGGGGGTCGTCATGGAGCTGGTTCTTCAGCTCGTAGGAAACCCCTTTGTTAGTCATCATAACAATCCTACTTCCCATGAATACCGCCTCCTGAATGCTGTGCGTCACAAGGAGAAGCGTTATTCCTTGGTTCCTTACATATTCCTTGATATCGTTCTGTAGCATCTCCCGTTGCTGCTCATCAAGACTGGCAAGGGGCTCATCAAGCAGTAGTATGTTAGGCTTCCTAATTAATGCTCTTGCCAACGCTACACGCTGCCGCATCCCGCCACTGAGTTCGTGGGGATAGTGATGCATCACAGAGCCCAGCCCCATGGAACGCAAAAGCGTAGCAGCCTCCTCTGTCTTTTCCTTGGAAAGGCCGAGCAACACATTGTCGATGATACGTTTCCAGGGAAGGAGTCGATCCTGTTGGAACATGAGTGCGACCCCCTCATTTCCAAAAGCCCTCTGCATAGTCCCTCCAGAGAGAGGCAGCAGGCCAGCAATGGTATAGAGCAAACTGGTTTTACCGCACCCACTTCGTCCGATGATGCTGACCATCTCTCCATCTTCAACTGTCAAGGAAAAGTGTTGGAAGGCGGTGGTTTTGGGATAGTCGAGCTTTGCATCGGTGAGGGAGAGTATCATAAGGCGTTTATAAACCTCGCATCAAAGAGGTCCTCGGGCCCAACAGCATACTCTGTTCCAGTAATGCCTTCAGTCCATGAGATGATCTCCTCTGTAAAGGATTCACTGGGAAGGGAGGGGGTGTGGTATACAGGAAGTCCCATGGTAGAGCGTATCTCTTCAGGCAAGGCTGGAATTGCGTTCATCAGAGCAGTACGGGCAAGCTCAGGGTCACGCTGTAGATCTTTGACTGCCCGCTCATAGGCTCTATGGAACCCGGCTATCTGTTTTTCTTTCTCCTCTAGCGCCTTCTCGGTGAAAGCAATGATATTCAGGCTCTCTCTCGGTATACCCTCAAACGTGAGTTTTTCCAGATTTCTGAGTTCTCCAATACTGGCAAACGGCTCAGGGAAGATTCCTGTATCCAACTGACCGGAGACAACTGCCTCCAGGCGAGCAGGAATTTCATTGATGAACACCTTCTCCACTGCATAGCGCTCTTTAAGATATGCATCAAGGAGGTAGTTGGTAACGCTGATCTCCATCGTTCCCGCCGTTACCGTTGTCCCCTCTGTGAGAGGTCCGGTGGCAAGCAAGGGGAAAGCCCCGTCCGTCGAGAGCGTACCGATCAAGTGAAAATCACTGGTACTTTGGGTGATGAGAGCTACCAAGTCACTCATTGCGCCATCAACCTGCTGGGTTTGTAGTGCAGTCTGGCGATGCTGTCCGTTGGTAAAGAGTACCAGTTCAACATCTACACCTTCATCTTCGTAATACCCTGCCTCGAGTGCATGGTAGAACGGTGCAGCATCAACAGCACTCATCATTCCAACTTTCAGTGTTGGCTCTGGTCCTGCTTTTTCTGATGCGCTTTGCTGCGCATCCTTTGCACATCCTGTGGCAATGAGTGCCAAGGAGAGAATGAGTATGAGCATGGTTTGCATTCTGAGTAGTTTCATAGATGAGAAAAATGTATCACACCTGTATAAACACTTGCAATGATGAGGCTGAGTATACCATGTATTCGTGTAGTATTTGAACAGGGGAGTATTATATAATGAACTCTAATAAAGGACCGAGATAGGAAGTAAATAAAACAAATAAATAGAAACTTATAGAAAGAAAAGGCAACCTCCTAAAGGAAGTTGCCCATGTACTAATCAGACAATTCTTGGATCAATGTCTGCTTGATAGTCGATATCGGGGAAGCCGAACCCATGGATGTGTTCATATTCCTCCATGACCCCGTCCAAGTCCCCTTGCAAGAGCGGTTGCCCTTCCTTTTGGAGAGCCCACCGGCGTTCCACCTCTTTCTGGACCTCTTCAAGCATCTCCCAATCATCAACCCTGAGTCGTCCTTCCTGGTCGGTGGGAATCTCATCTCTGGTGTACAGTCGGCTGTGGAACAGGCGATAGATTTGCTGGGTACAGTGCTCATGGATATGTTTCTCTTTCATCACTTGATAGAGCAGTGCCATGTACAAAGGTACGACAGGAATAACTGCGCTTGCGCGGGTGACAAGGGCTTTGTTGACCGATACAAATGCCTTGCCACCGATGGCTTCGAGTTTATTGGTCAATGCACTTGCACTGTTTTCCAAATGTTCCTTCGCCTTTCCAATGGTCCCTTCCCGGTAGACCGGGTAGGTGATCCTGGGGCCAATGTAGGAGTAAGCTACTGTCATGGCTCCTGTTGCAAGAAGGTTTTGTGCGAGAAGAAAGTCAATCCAGAGTATCCAGTCCTCTCCACCCATCACCTTGATCGTATCCTGTACCTGTTCATCAGTAGCAGGGTCTATGGTAGCTTGTTTGACCACATCATCACCCAAGTCTACGGAGAGGGCGGTAAATGGTTTTCCTATGGGTTTGAGTACTGAACGGTAGGTCTCTCCAGTAACTGGATCGTTTCTCAAGGGACTTGCAAGGCTGTAGATAACCAGGTCAACCTGCCCAAGTTCTTCCTTGATTTTCCGGGCGGTCTCTTCCTTGATGGCCGTACTGAATGCATCACCGAAAACCGAGCTTGCCTTCATGCCGTCTTTCTGAGCTTGTTGCTCGAATGCCATGGTGTTGTACCAGCCGGGGGTAGCTGTCTTTTTCTCGGCTGGTTCACGCTCAAAGGACACATTGATGGTGTCGGCTCCTCCTGTGTAGGCGGCAACGATACGGCTGGAGAGTCCATACCCAGTGGATCCACCGATGACAAGCACTCGTCTTGGAAGCATCTCTGCTGTTGGCTTGGGATAGCGTGCATCCACCCCATTCTGTGCTTGGTTCTTTACCCAGGCAATTTGTTGTTGAACATACCGCTTACACCCAGCGGGGTGAGCGGTAAGAGAGACATTACGCATTACTTTTTTCGTGATGATCACAACTAAATCCTTTCTTGCTGGCTATTGACGATGCACATCCAGGATGCTTCAGCAGCAACATTCCCGTTGACAGTTATGGTTCCCTTCTGACGGAGCATTATCTTGCTTACTCTGACGTTCTGCACATCAATGATAGCACAATCACCAGGGCGTACTTGAGCACGAAATTTGGCCTTTTCAATGGAGGCCAGTACAAAGAAGGCCCCATGGGGAAGCAACCCTGTCTGACAGAGCCCGGCCCCGCCACACTGTGCCATGGTTTCCACAAGAATGACTCCCGGTACCACTGGATAAGCAGGGAAGTGACCCTTGAAAAAGAAGTGGTCATCGGTGAAAACTCTTTTTGCAACGGTGTGCTTCTCATCAGCCTCGATCAACTCATCAAGGAACAAAAATGGATCTCGGTGAGGAAGTAGTTCCTCCGGCGTCTCTAACTGCTCTTGCATTATTTCTCCTCCTTAGCTTTCCTGATAGGCTTTAAAAACAAGCACACCATTATGTCCACCAAAGCCCAAAGAATTACTGACAGCATAGCGAATTGTACCATACATACCTTTATTTGGTACATAGTCAAGATCACACTCACTGTCTGGATTGGTTAGGTTGAGTGTACAGGGGAAGTACTGATCCCTAATGGCCAGCAGACAGATGATAGCTTCAACTGCTCCCGCTGCTCCCACCAGGTGACTGGTCATAGATTTGGTCGATGAGACCTTGAGTTTGTACGCTGCATCCCCGAATACACGCTTGATCGCCTTGGTTTCCATGGAGTCATTTGCTGCCGTGCTTGTGCCATGGGCATTGATATAATCCACCTCATCAAGACTTGCTCCTGCCATCTCGATTGCTTGTTTCATTGCTCTGGCAGCTCCTTCCCCTTCTGGATTAGGAGCAGTAAGGTGGAAGGCATCACAGGTTATGCCGTAGCCGGCAATCTCACCAAGAATGGTTGCACCACGCTTTTTCGCATGTGACAAAGATTCAAGCACGAGCATGCCAGCTCCCTCTCCTATGACAAACCCATCGCGTTCCTTGTCGAACGGTCGGCTTGCAATCTTGGGTGTGTCATTGTACTTGGTTGCCAATGCCTGCAGGCGGCAGAACCCCGCAACACTGAGTTGTGTTATGGCAGCCTCAGTGCCACCAGCCAGTGCCATATCTACCAATCCGAAACGAATTGCGTTGAATGCATCCCCGATTGCATCGGTACCGGAGGCACAGGCGGTGGCGGTGGTGTGACAGGGGCCTTGTATGCCAAAGTGAATTGCAATATTTCCTGCAGCCTCATTGATGATAAGCTTGGGGATGGTAAGCGGTGCTACTGCATGGGGACCTCTCTTAAAAAGCTTGGCAAGGTTCTCCTCTGCAACTTCGAATCCTCCAATACCATTCCCAATATATACACCACTTCTATAGGGGTCAAAGGAACCTTTCTCTAGGTTTGCTTGATTCATTGCCTGTACGGCTGCATGGGTGGCAAATGTAGAGAAGTCAGCCATGCCTCTGAGTTCCTTGCGATCAAGCAGGTCTGAGGGATCGAAATCCCTGACTTCCCCAGCAATTTTGGCAGGATAGTCGGTTGTATCAAACTTGGTGATCTTGTCGATTCCACAGGATCCCGCCTGTATCTGCTTCCAGAACTGTTCCACCTCTGTTCCCAGTGGGTTGACAGTTCCCATGCCGGTTACTACCACACGTTCCATCTTGTTCTCCTCCTTACATTGCCATCCCGCCATCGACCGCGAGAACCTGGCCGGTGATGTAGGATGCTTTATCGCTTGCGAGGAACACCACACTCTGGGCGACCTCTTCCGTATTCCCAATTCTAGAGAGGGGAATCTGGCTCTTGATCTGGTCCTTCAACTTCTCAGAAAGAACCTCGGTCATGGCAGTCCCAATGAAGCCTGGGGCGACTACATTGACCCGTACATTTCTCCCTGCAAGTTCCTTGGCAAGGCTCTTGGAGAAACCAATGATACCAGCCTTGCTTGCTGCATAGTTGGTCTGGCCACCGTTGCCGACAATACCTACCACACTGGAGATGTTGACAATGGCACCACGGCGCTGGGTTGCCATCAAACGACCAATCCTTCGACAGGTAAGGAACACTGAGGTAAGGTTGACGGCAATGACATCATCCCATGCTTCGTCTTTCATCCGCATGATCAATCCATCGCGAGTGATACCGGCATTGTTGACCAGGACATCGATGTATTTTGCCTCAGAGACCACAGTCTCCAGTGCAGCTTCAACACTTCCTCGGTTTGCCATATCGCAACTGATATGGTTCGCCTCCAGACCTTCTGCCTTGCTCCTGGAGAGATACCAAACTTCGAATCCTTCGGCAAGCAACGTCTCTATGATGGTTCTTCCTATTCCCCGTGACCCTCCGGTCACCAAGGCGTGTTTCTTTTCACTCATGATTCCATTTCCTTTCTGTATGCCCAGATTGCATCCTCGCTGCCGAGATTCCGGCAAGGGATTGCCGCATTACTGTTTTTCCACAGACCACTGAGCACCGTTCCAAACCCGACCTCAGCTACCTGTGCATGCTCTTCCTGTGAGATGGAAGCGAGATGCTTCATTGCCTCTGTCCAACGCACTGGTTTTGCCAGTTGCATTGCTAGATGCTCCTTTGCTTCCTGAGCACTTCTAATGACCGTTCCATCCACGCTTGAGATCACCAAGGAGTGGGGATTCTTAAACTTGAGCGTCTCTAGGAAGGCAGAGAAGGGCTCTGTTGCGCCCTCCATAAAGGGGGTGTGGAACGGACCGGAGACCCTCAGGGGGATTACTCTCCTGGCTCCCTTTGCTTGTAGTACTTCCTTGCCTTTACTGATGCTCTCCTGTAATCCAGCGATGACCACCTGCGTAGCACTGTTGTCATTCGAGGCGTAAACACCAGGTATTTGAGCCTCTCTCAAGGCTTGCTCAACTGTCGCATAATCAAGCCCAATGATAGCTGCCATTCCGAGTTTCCCTTGTGTCTCCTCAATCTTTCTTGCTTCTTCATCCATCAAGGCAGCACGTTTTGCGACCAGGGTGAAGAGCGTTTCATCATCAAGGAGACCTCCTCCTGCATAAGCAGAAAGTTCCCCAAGGCTGAACCCGCTATGGGCAGTAAAGGAGAATCCAAGCTCACGAAGCCTCAGGTATGCACTACGACTGGCAAGGGTTACTGCCAGCTGGGTAGCTTTGGTCTGTTTCAAATCCTCTTCACTGCCATCAGCGAGCAATTGGTACAAATCGAGTCCGCTTACCTCGCTTGCAAGGGTGAATAGATGCCTGACTTGCTTGCTTGCATCATAAAGATCCAAGGCCATCTTTGGTTTTTGGGACCCCTGTCCGGGGTAGAGTGCTATCAGTGAGTCCATGTCAGTAGTGTTCCTCCGTAGGTCAGTCCGGCTCCAAATCCCACCAGCAGGATATTTTGGCCTTTCTTGAGCAAACCTGCTCTGTCCATCTCTCGCAATGCGAGTGGGATGGATGCCGCCGATGTGTTGGCATAGCGATCAATGTTCATATAGAACTTCTCTTCTGGAATCCCGTACCGTTTGGAACAGGCTTGGATAATCCGCCGGTTTGCTTGGTGGGGAACAATCCAGTCAATGGATTCCAGAGACAAATTATTTCGTTCCACCAGTGCCAGGATGGTAGCCCCGATTGTTCTCACTGCAAAGGAGTAGACCGCCCTTCCATCCATTTCAATGGCATGATTCTTAGGATGAATGGTCAGTGCCTTGGTTCCTGCAGCCTCTGCCTTGAGCAGGGTGTCGATAAAACCTGTTCCACCCTCTTCAGAGGGCTCAAGCAGTGCGCATCCAGCTCCGTCGCCGAAAAGCACGCACGTATTGCGGTCCTTCCAGTTCACTACGCTTGAAAGTTTCTCTGCACCTACTACCAGTGCATTCTTCATGGAACCGGTGGCGATCATGGCTCTGGCTACTTCCAGGGCATAGATGAAGCCTGTACAACCGGCACTTACATCCAGTGCTGGTCCGGTAATACCGAAGTGTTCTGCAATCATGCAGGCAACCGAAGGAAATCCTGGATAGTCAGGGGTAGCAGTTGCACACACGATGCCATCAATATGGGATGCTTCCAGGTTGTAGCCTGCAAGCAAATCATCGATAGCTCGGTAGGCGAGATTGCTGGTTAATTCTTCTTCATCAGCAATATGTCGTTCCCTGATTCCTGTGTGACTTTGAATCCACGCATCACTCGTGTCGACCATCTCACTCAGGTCGTTATTGGTTACCACCCTCGTCGGTGCGTAACTGCCAAGGGCGGTGATGTGTATCGATTGTGGAGGCTTCAATGGCTTCCTCCTTGTGTACATACTACCATAGGTATATCATTATTACAATTTGAGAAATAATGTCAACATTGACACTATAAGTCCTTATTGTTATGATTAATTTTAGTCTGGATGTTCTTTTGCAACATCCCATCCCCATCTTGTTATGAGGAACACTATGGATAGTATTGAACACATGGACCTCAGTGAGGTCCTTACCCTATTTGATTCCAGCACCTTAAGCGAGCTTGAGATTTCCTGTTCAAGCTTCTCCCTAAAACTGAAGAGACCTGTTGTAGGTGAGCCTGTAAAAGCGATGAAACAAAGCGTTCAGGAAACTCAAGTGAAACCAACGCCGGCCACTGCCGACAATACAGAGGAATTGGAGATCATCACCAGCCCGATTGTAGGAACCTTTTACTTGACCCCTGCACCCGATGCCCCTCCCTATGTACAGGTAGGCAGTAAGGTAGAACGTGGGCAGGTCCTCTGCACGATAGAAGCAATGAAACTCATGAACCAGCTTGAGTGTGAGTACTCCTGTGAAATTGTGGAAATCCTTGCCAAGCCTGAACAGCTGGTGGAATTTGGCCAACCCCTTTTCAAGGTCAAGAAACTATGATCAAGAAATTGCTTGTAGCAAACCGTGCAGAGATAGCAGTACGCGTTATCAGGGCTTGCCGCGACTTGGGGATTAAAACCGTTGCTGTCTATTCCACTGCCGATGCCCAGGGTATGCCGGTTGCCATGGCAGACGAGGCGGTTTGCATTGGAGAGGCTCCTACTGACAAGAGTTACCTGAATGTACGGAACATTATTACTACGGCTTGTGCGCTTCGTTGTGATGCCATCCACCCTGGTGTAGGGTTTCTCTCAGAGAATGCTGATTTTGCAAAGCAGGTGGAGGACGCCGGTCTCGTTTTCATTGGTCCGAGAAGTGAGACCATTGCACTGCTTGGTAACAAGGTTGCTGCCCGTCAGGCAGCCCTTGCTGCTGGAATTCCCATAACCCCGGGGAGCAGTGAAGCACTGGTTGATCTCGCTGATGCAAAGAAAACAGCTGAACATATCGGTTATCCAATCATCCTCAAAGCCGCCGCAGGGGGTGGCGGACGCGGTATGCGTATCGTCAGGAAAGAGGAACAGCTGGAGCAGTCCTTGCAGCTGGCACGAAAGGAGGCTCTTGCTTTTTTTGGGGATGCCTCGGTGCATATGGAGCGGTTCCTTGAACAGCCTCGTCATGTAGAAATCCAGCTCTTGGCCGATGGGCAGGGCGGGGTGGTACACCTAGGGGAACGTGACTGCTCAGTGCAAAAGAACCATCAGAAGCTACTCGAAGAGAGCCCTTCCCCAAACCTCGATGAAGGTCTGAGAAAAGCGATGTGTCATGATTCTGTGAGACTTTTTAAGGAATTGGGCTATCGCGGAGCAGGAACCGTGGAGTTTCTTGTTGAGCGTGATGCCTACTACTTCATGGAAGTGAATGCACGTTTGCAGGTTGAGCATCCAGTGAGTGAGCTGGTAAGCTCCCTTGATCTGGTACAAGCCCAGATCAAGATAGCACAAGGAAAGAAGCTACCCTTCAAACAGAAAGATATTCGTATCTCTGGATATGCGCTTGAATGCAGGATCAATGCACTCTCTGCTGGGGTAATCACCACTCTTCAACTGCCGTCAGGCCCTTTTGTACGAGTGGACTCCCATCTTGAGGCTGGATCCATTCTAAGTCCCTACTATGACTCGATGGTGGCGAAGATCATCATCTGGGCCCCTGACAGGGACCAGGGTATTGCCGTCATGCTCAGAGCCCTGGAGGAAGTAAACATCCAAGGGATTACTACCAATTTAGATGAGCAAAAACGCCTCATCGCCTCCAAACAGTTCAGGGGTGGTCGCTTCACAACCGACCTCTACCAGAAGGTTTGTGAACAGGAGAAGTAACAGATGTCAAACGAAGTTTTGAAACGATGCCCCCAGTGCCAGAAAGATGTACAGGTAGGGGAGCACAAAATATGCCCATATTGCAATTATCATTTACCGCTTACCGTTGCAGAACGCCTTGCCCTGTTTGCGGACGAAGGCTCATTCAAGGAAATGAGTAGCGGGATGCGGTCGATGAACCCCATCTCGCTTGCCGGCTATGAAGAGAAGTTGAAAGAGAACCAGAAGAAATCATCGCTGAGCGATGCTGTTACCATCGGCCGATGTACGATTGGGGGGAAACCCGTGGTGGTCGGTATCATGTCCTTTGCCTTCATGGGGGGTAGTATGGGCTCGGTGGTGGGTGAGAAAATCACACAGGCAATGGTCGAGGGAGCCCTCACTGGGGATCCTGTGGTTCTCTTCACTGCTAGTGGAGGGGCACGGATGCAGGAGGGAATCTTCAGCCTGATGCAGATGGCAAAGACTGCCAGTACTGCAGCCCTCTTGGAGGAGACCCGTACCCCGCTCTTTTTGGTCTTGACCAATCCTACCACCGGTGGGGTGACAGCCTCCTTTGCCATGCTGGGAGATGTGATTCTTGCAGAACCCGGGGCGATTATTGGATTTGCAGGGCCTAGAGTAATAGAAGGAACCATCGGGGAGAAACTGCCCGAAGGGTTCCAGCGTTCGGAGTTCCAGCTCGAGAAGGGTTTCATCGATTCCATCGTTGAGAGGAAGAAGTTGAAAGAGACCCTTTCCTTCTTGATCGAAACCCACACAAGGAGGGCATAACCCATGGCAGATGAAAAGAAACAAGTACTGCAGGAAACCGTAGAACATATGGAATCCATGCTTAGCAATAATCAGAAGTTTGAAGCAAAATCGTCCTGGGATTGTGTGCTCCTCTCTCGCCAGAGTGGAAGACCCGGTGCCAAGGCCTTTATTTCCATGATCTGTGATCAGTTCATGGAGTTGCATGGGGACCGCTCCTATGGTGACGATCCTGCCATGATCGGAGGAATCGGAACGGTAGAGGGAAGGGCGATCACCTTTATCGGAAATAGAAAAGGTGCCAATTTTAGGGAGAATGTCTCCTGCAACTATGGCATGAGTAATCCTGAGGGATATCGCAAAGCATTGCGTCTGGCCAAGCAAGCTGAAAAGTTCGGCCGTCCGGTGGTCTGTTTCATAGATACCCCGGGAGCATATCCTGGCTTGGGGAGTGAAGAACGGGGGATTGGGCAAGCCATTGCCCAAAACCTGAAGGTGTTTTCAACGCTCAAGACGCCGGTGCTTTGCTTTATTATCGGAGAAGGTGGTAGCGGAGGGGCTCTGGGAATTGGGATAGGAGACAAGCTCTACATGTTGGAGAATGCAGTCTATTCAGTCATTACCCCTGAGGGCTTTGCCTCCATCCTGCTCCGTGATCCTTCGAAAGCCAAGGAAGCGGCTGAGGCCATGAAGATGACCAGCCATCACCTGAAAGAGTTCGGGGTCATCCATGACATCATTGAGGAAAAGAGCCCTGAGGAAACAGCTCGTTTAATCAAGGAAACCATAATTCGTGACCTTGACAATCTCTGCAGCAAACCACCTGAGCATCTTGTGCGATACCGGCTGAAAAAGATTCGAGGCATCGGGGAAGTGAGTGGAGGAAAAGAGTGGTGGCAACCGCTGCTTGAGGTATTCGCCAAGACCCAGAGCTTCCGCTAGATGATGCGAGCATTCTTCTCAAGGTTCCTGATACCCGGGATGAAGAAGATTGAGGTCAGCAAGAACGAGAGCAAATCGGAAACTGGTGCTGAATAGAGAATTCCCTGTAATCCAAAGAAGTGTGCAAAGAGTAGGATGGAAGGAATGAGGAAGATTCCCTGCCTTGAAAGCGTGAGCAAGAGTGCAATTCTGCTCTTTCCGACAGCCTGGAAAAAGTTTCCTGCAATAATCTGAAACCCCACCAGCGGGGTTAGCAGGAACCACCGTGTCAGGGCAGTCGTACCGAGCTTAAGGAGTGCAGGGTCACGGTTGAACATAGCCACCATGGCTGTTGGGAAGAACCGGGTGGCAAGGTATCCCACCATGATAACAACGGTTGCGCTGATAATGCCAAGCTTGGTTGCTTCTTTTACCCTGTCATACTTCTGTGCCCCGAAATTGAAACTAATCAAAGGCTGTACTCCTTGGTTGATACCAATAACCGGCATGATGAGCAGGGTGTGCAGGCTGTTGACGATTCCCATGGCTGAGATGCCAAGATCCCCACCATACTGCAATAGGGTTTTATTGAGGATTACGTTCAGGATGCTGTTGGTGATCTGGAGTACGAAGCCTGGCAACCCCAGACTTATGATCAAAGCAGTATTGTGACGCTGGGGACGGATGGCCCTCAGTTTGAGCTTCACTCTGCTGCGCTTCCCCAAGAAGTAAGAGAGTACCCAGGTGAAGGAGACCATCTGGCTGATCACCGTGGCGATGGCAGCCCCTGCCATTCCCCAATCCAAGGCATAGATGAAAATAGGATCAAGGACTATATTGGTGCCTGCACCCAGGAACATTGAAAGCATGGCAATCTTTGGGTTTCCATCAGCACGTATGAAGTTGTTCATCCCCATATTGGTTACATGGAATATGGCTCCAAAGAAAATGATGCGCATGTAATTGGTTGCGTAAGGAAGTACCTGCTCACTGGCACCGAAGAGGGTGAGTATATCAGTGAGAAAGATCTGACCGAGTACAAGGAAGGTAAGCCCACTGGCAACAAGCAGGAAGAAGGCGTTCCCCATCACTTCCTGTGCTTTTTCTTTCTCTTTCTGTCCTAAACGAATGGAAAAGAGCGTTGCTCCACCGATTCCAAACAGTGCCCCCATTGACATCAGAATGATCATGATGGGGAAGGCAATGGTGATACCGGCAATACCGTCAGCTCCGAGGGAAGGGCTGTTTCCGATGTAGATCCGGTCAACAATATTGTAGAGTGCATTGACCATCATTCCCACGATGGCTGGAACACTGAAGCGGACCAGGAGCTTGAAAATTGGTTCGGTGCCGAGAGGATTCTCTTTCTCGAGGGTGGTACTCATTGTATAGGCTCCTTTTTCAGTGAAGTGAAGATGGATGCAAGGTCATTACAGAGCCTGCTGTAGGTCTCTTTCCCGGTAATCTTGCTGATATGATCACTCCAAGCGAGAACCACGGGAACTACCTTGGTTTCCAGTGCTTTTCCTTTCTCCGTGAGAAAGATGCGGTTGCATCGATGGTCACGGTCATCTTGCTTACGTATGATGATTCCCTTCTCTTCAAGGGTGTGCACCGTACGTGTAGTTGCTGCCTTGTCGATGTGTAACCACTTGGAAAGTTCTTCCTGTGTTTTCCCTTCTTCTTTAAAGAGGTTCATGAGGATTCCCACCTCAGCGCTGGTAATGCCATACGCTTTCAGGTGAGTGTTGAGATACATCTGGTTGTTTCGGTGGAGAATGGCGACAAGGTGTCCAAGGCTAGTATTCATATGGAGATATATAAAAGATAGTGGTTGATTTGTCAACCATTGATTGGAAATCAATCCCGCATTCTTATGAAACCCAGTGTGAGGTTCTCGAATTACCTCTCCCTAGTGCATCGCTCGGTTCCTATTTTCCCCTCTATAATCTTCCAGACTTTGTTGCTGTTTTCAAGTAAGGCGAGAGGGAGCAAGAATGCTCTGTCTTTTGTTATAAAAAGGTAGATACAATCTGCTTCATAGTACGCATGGAAGACATCCTGCCAGCGATATTTTGCTATTTCTTTGTCATTTGTAACTTCAAGGACATCTGAATCCTCTTCAAATTGCAATGTATAGACTAAGCGGGGAGGATCCAGTTTCTGCTGCTTTACTTGCTTTTTCAGAGAGGTAAAGAAGGTGGTAAAGTATACGACTGGCACTCCCAGTCCAACTACAAGAAGAACGGACCCCAATAACACTGCACCCTCAACGCTATGCATCACAAAGCAGATGATGGCTGAAAACGTGAGTATGGAAGCAAAGATGACAGGACTTTTATAGAGTTTCAAGCGTTTGAGGATATTGAAGATGATAAAATGTCTGAAGTGGCTTTCGCTCAGACGAACTGCTATAGTCATGGGCATACTATAGCATAAAAGAGAATTCCTTTCATTTGCTTTCTGGTGTTTGAATGATAGTATATAATAAAATATACATGGAAACAAATAATAAAAGAGGATTACACCTGAATCTCTTTCACAGAATCTTTCTATTTCTCATCGTTTTCGTCCTCTGTATATTTCTGCAGTTAGGTATTTCTGCCTATAAGGGAAAATATATAATGGACCCGATACAGAAAAGTGCAGGGAATGTGCAGACAATCAGTCTCCTGCTCGATTCCTTGGGACAAATCCGGGATTTGCTTTCCTCCTATCGTTGGGATTTTGGGGATGTAGCTGTACTAGTTTCCAATCTGAGAAAGGAAATGGAGATAGCAGATGAGAGCCTTGCAAAGATTGATACTTCAATAGCGAGTATTGGGGTGGAGCAGTATCTTCTTGTAAGTGCAGTGAATACTACGTATCAGAACTGCAGCGACTATCTTTCCCTTATGCAGGACCAGCTTATCAAGAACAATATCGACAAGGCTTCAGAGCTGTATTACTCCAATCTTGAGCCCTGTCTGAACCACCTGTATCGTTATATGCAGCAACTCATAGAAAGAGCAATCATGGACAATCAATCAACCTATGACCGTCTGATAAAGCGCAATGAGCAACTCGATACCGTGTACACTTTGACGGTGTTGGTGATGCTCCTGTTTGGCTTTGTTGCTTTTAGGGAAGTGATTCGCATGGTCTCCATAGTGCAGGAAATGGCTCGTTCATCCAAGGCGATTACCGCTGGAGACTATGACAGGCCAGAGCTTCTGGAACATCGAAAGGATGAGATAGGTGATATGGCTCGCGCTTTCAATGAGATGAAACGTGCAATGAGAAACCAAGTGCGATTGTTGACCGCAAACAATGAGATGGAGAAGGAACTCTACAGAAAGGACAAAGAGGCCTTGGCAATGCAGAACCTTCTTGAACGAGAGAAACTACAGCTTCTGCGAAGCCAGATTAACCCTCATTTTCTTTTCAATACCATCAATATGATCAAGTACACCGCCCAGGAGGAGATGGCAGAGAAGACCGATGCCTTGCTCTCTTCCCTGAGTCGTATCTTCCGGTATTCCTTGGCCGATAATGGGGTATTGGTTCCACTTTCCAGGGAGATACAGATTGTGGATGAGTATTACAGCCTCTACAAAGTCCGATTCAAGGAAAAGGTATCGCTTGTATGGAATATCTCCCCCTCCTTGGTATTGACAGAGACGCTGGTACCTTCTTTCTTTTTCCAGCCTTTGGTAGAAAATGCCTTCAAGCATGGGCTTGGCCCGAAGGAACTATCCGGTACTGTCTATCTCACGCTGGAGGAGAAGGAAGGGATGCTCTGGGTATTCGTCGAGGATGACGGTGTCGGTATGGAGGAGGAGAAACTACAGATGATCCGCAGCCGGCTTCTCGACCCACCGATGGCTGGAGAGCATATCGGACTCTACTCTGTTTTTGCTCGACTCAAGCTGATAGATGCTCGTTGTGTTTTTGAGGTTACCTCACAGAAAGGAAGGGGTACAACAATTCAAATCAAGATGCCTTTGATGCTCAATGATGAGGAGGAAGTGTATGATAAAGATATTGATTGCCGATGATGAAAGTATCGAGAGAGAAATCCTTTCCAGGATTCTCTCTGACAATCCTCTCCTGGAGCTTTATCAGGCGGAGAACGGGCGACTGGCCGTTACATTTGCTGAGTTATTTGATGTAGATATTGTGCTCATGGATATTGAGATGCCGGCTTTAAATGGTATAGAAGCCTCGAGGCAGATACTACAGGCCAATCCTTCTTCCCGTATCATTTTCATTACTGCTTATAGCATCTTTTCCTACGCTCGTGAAGCTGTCACGTTGGGGGCTATTGATTATATCCTCAAGCCGGTGGGCAAGGAGGATGTCCTCAGGGCCGTTAAGCGAGCGGTTAGCCAGGTGGAGACTGAGCGTCAGCTCAAGGAAGTAATTCCGGAAGTAGAAAGCCTCGAGGACGATGAGGGGACTGAAAAGGCAGCCTTGATGATGTCCAAGGTGAAGAAATATCTAGAACACAACTATATGAACTATGATCTTTCCTTGGACTCAGTAAGTACGTTGCTGAATATGAATGCATCGTATCTGAGTTGCATATTCAAGCGTTGTACTGGGATTAACTTCATCGATTACATCACCAACCTCAGGATTTGTGCAGCAAAGGAATATCTCTCGGATCCCTTCAAGTCTGTTTCTGAGATTGCCCCGATGGTAGGCTATGATAGCTCCAGTTACTTCTGCCGTGCCTTCAAGAAAAACACTGGGGTTACTCCAACTGAATACCGAAAGCACATAGGAGGGGGGGCAAGTAGATGAAGAGGGTGGTATTCATTGCATTGGTTCTTACCATTGTTTTCTTCGCTTGTCACAAAGAGGAATCAAGCTATCCCGAGCTGGTGCTTCGTTATGCCGATAATCAAAGCGATGGATACCCTACGGTAGAAGCTGCAAAGTACTTGGCAGAACTTGTGAAAGAGAGGACTGATGGGAAGATAGAGATCAGGATATACCCCGATAGTGCCTTGGGTTCTGAAAATAGCGTAATGGAACAGATGTTCTATGGCGGAATCGATATGTCCCGCTTCTCTCTGGGAACCCTCTCTCAGTTCTTTCCCGAGCTTTGGACGCTCCATTTGCCGTACCTATACACCGACAGCGATCATATGTGGCGGGTTCTTGATGGTGAGATTGGAGACATGTATCTGGGTGAGATGGAGGGAAAGGGTTTGGTTGGCTTGGCTTGGTATGATGCTGGGGCCAGAAGCTTCTATACCAGGACTCCAATTTCCAGCATTGCCTCTTTGGAAGGGATGACCATTCGTGTGCTTGAGAATGATATGATGAGTCGTATCATTGCGCTCCTTGGTGCTGAAGCGGTGCAGATTCCCTATGGAGATGTCTACTCTATGTTGCAGAAATTACGTATTGATGGGGCTGAAAACAACCTTCCAAGCTATGTTTTTACCGGCCACTATCAGGCAGCTCCCTATTTTTACCAGGATGAGCACATTCGGTTGCCTGAGGTTGTAATGATGAGCGTCTATGCCCAGGAAAAAGTAGCTGCTGTAGACCCATCCTTTGTTGAAGTCATGAGAGCATGTGCCAAGGAGAGCGGCTTGTATGAGAGAAAGCTCTGGCAGGAGGAAGAAAAGAAAGCCTATGAGGAGGCGGTGCAATCAGGGGTGAAGTTTACCATTCCCAGTGAGGAGGATTTGCTTGCGCTGAGGAAAGCCATGGACCCGCTGTACCAGGAGCTTGGCGAAAAAGAACGGGAGATTGTTGAAAGAATTGGAGAAACCTAAGGATTTTCCTTTTCATTTTTATTGATAGTTTGTACTTTCTTTGGCTGCATCTTGCGGCCACGGTTTTCCTCTCTTAGATTTTATATGCACCTATAAAATTAGGTCGAATTATTATTAGGAGGCGACTATGAAACGTGTATTGTTTGTTCTTTTGGCACTTTTACTCTGTTCATCCATGGTTTTTGCAGCTGGTGGGAAAGAAGTTGCAGCAACGGGGGGTGAAAAAAACGTAACGCTTGTATATGCAGAAGTTAATCCGCTTGACTCTATTGTCGGAAAGACGGGTCTCTATTTCAAGGAACAGGTGGAGAAGCTTTCTGATGGTACCGTCACCATTGATATTCAATCTTCTGGTGTCCTTGGTTCCGAGAATGATGTTCTCGATTCCATCCTAGGTGGTGGTACATCCATTGATATGTCCAGAATCTCAGCTTTTGCACTTACCAGCTATGGTGCAGAAAAGTCAAAGCTTCTGTCTATTCCATTTACCTTTGAGAGTAGAGACCATTTCTGGGCCTTCGCAAATTCCGATCTTGCTCCGGAATTCTTGAATGAACCCCAGACTATTGGGCTTCCTATTCGTGGTGTTTTCTATGGCGAGGAAGGTTTTAGACATTTCTTTGCTGCCAAACATATTTCCGGCATAAAGGACCTGCAGGGTATGAAGCTTCGCGTATCCAATGACCCGGTTATGAATGGCATGGTAAGAGGTCTTGGAGCTTCTCCTACTGTTGTTTCCTTTGGTGAGCTGTATTCTGCTCTCCAGACTGGTGTTGTCGACGGCGCTGAGCAACCGATTGCAAATTACAAGGCCAATGCCTTCCACGAGGTTGCTCCGAATTTGATCCTCGATGGGCATACCCTCGGTGCTATACAGGTGGTTATTACCGATACCGCTTGGAATAAGCTTTCTGAGAAGCAAAGAAGTGCTATCATGGAAGCTGGTAAGCTTGCGCAGGCGTACAATGCTGAGATCAGCGAGAGCGCTGAGAACGAAGTGCTTGCAGAGCTAAAGGCTGAGGGCGTGAATGTTGTCGATGTTGCTGATAAGAGCGCATGGGCAAATGCTACCAAGGCAGTAATCGAAGAGAATACAAAGAGTCAGGCAGCGCTGTATCAGAAGATTAAGGATATGAAATAAGGGTTTTTAGTCAGATAGAGGTGGGATTGCAGTGACAATCCCACCTTTTCAAGTCTCAGGAGATGAATCATGCCAAAGTTCTTTGCGACAATGGATAAAATTAAGCTGGCATATGACTGGACCGACAAGGTGGTAATGATAATTTGCAAAGTTTTGCTCATTGTCGATATCCTGATTACCAGTTATGCAGTAGCCGGCCGTATGCTCAACGAATATATTCCGTTTCTCAAGGATCCAGCTTGGACGGAAGAGGTGGTCTTGACCTGCATGGCCTATATGGCCGTTCTCTCGGCTGCCCTTGCCATCCGCAGGGGTACCCACATCAGAATGAAGGCCTTCGACAAATACCTCCCTAAACGTACGTTAAAAATCCTGGATATCCTCTCGGATGTCGCAGTTTTCAGCCTTGGGGTGGTAATGATCTATGTTGGTTGGCGATATGCCACCACGATTGGAAGCAGGGGCTTTTATGTCTCCCTACCATGGCTGAGTCGTTTCTGGATGTATTTCCCTGTACCTCTTGCCGGGCTTGCCATGATAATCTTCGAGTTTGAGGCTCTCTATAACCATGTTAAGTCCTTCTATGTGAAGGAAGAGGAGAATGCTTGATGGACGCGAACAGTATTGCAATTCTGATTCTTCTTGGAAGCTTCTTTGTTATGGTCTTCCTTCGTTTTCCTATTGCCTATGCGGTAGGGCTCTCCTCCATCTTCTGCATGCTTTTTCAAGGGTCAAACCTAAATGATATCAGCCGCCTCATGGTCAAGGGTATCAGCTCGTTCTCCCTGATGGCAGTTCCCTTTTTCATTACGATGGGTGTGCTGATGGGCTCTGGTGGGATTTCCCAAAAGCTCATTGCCCTAGCCAATGCCTGTGTGGGTTGGATGAGGGGAGGCCTGGCTCAAGTGAACATCGTAGCCTCCTACTTCTTCGGAGGTATTTCTGGATCTGCTGCTGCCGATACTGCTTCCCTCGGGTCCATTCTCATTCCCATGATGGTCGACGAAGGCTATGATGCAGACTTTTCCACCGCTGTTACGGTTACCAGTTCCTGCGAAGGGCTACTTGTCCCTCCCAGTCATAACATGGTCATCTATGCTACCACTGCAGGTGGCATCTCCGTCGGAAGCCTGTTTCTTGCCGGTTACCTTCCGGCTGCACTGCTTGCCATTACCTTGATGATTGGGTCCTATATCTTCTCGGTAAAAAGGGGGTATCCTAAAGGAGAGAAATTCAGCTTCAAGAACTTCATAATACAGCTCGCCAAATCCATCTGGGCTTTGGCTGCGGTTGTTATTGTTGTCGTCGGCGTTGTTGCTGGTGTCTTCACTGCCACTGAATCAGCTGCTATAGCAGTAATCTATTCTTTGATTGTCTCAGTCTTTGTCTATAAAGGCTTGAATTGGAAGGGAGTTTGGAAGGTACTGGACGATTGTGTAGGAACCCTTGCGATAGTTCTCATCCTTATCGCTACCTCCTCTGTCTTCGGTTACTGCCTTACTACTCTCCATGTTCCCGCTCTTGCTGCTGAGGCAATCACAAACTTCACCAGCAATAGGATTATCATCATCCTGCTGTTGAATGTGATTCTGCTGGTTCTTGGCGCCATCATGGACATGGCACCAATCATTCTTATTGCAACTCCGATTCTCCTTCCCATAGCAACCGGAGTCGCCGGGCTGGATCCGATTCAGTTTGGAATCATGGTAGTACTCAACTGTGGTATCGGTCTCTTGACCCCACCGGTTGGAGCCGTGCTATTCATCGGTTCAGCCGTTGGAAAGGTGCCAATGGAGAAGGTGGTCAAGGCGACGCTCCCGTTCTATGTCTGTATGATGATTGCACTGCTTTTCGTGTCGTTCATACCTGAGATTAGCCTTATCTTGCCGAAGGTTTTTGGGGGTTATATTCCTACCAATATGTAGCAGGGTACTATGTTTCATATGTGAGCCAGAGCCTTTTCTCTGGTTCAATTTTTTGTCTCCATGTACATCCGATATGGAAAATGGTTGAATCCGTCTGTATTGAATAACGATTTCCCAATTTCCAACACTATATACCCCTAAGAAGGGTTCTTTCTGGGGCGTCCACGCTTCCGCTTGGGAGGTTCCTCGGGTTTCGGGACCAAACCGAGCCTCTCAAGAACCTCCTCCGTGGCTTTCGTCGTTCTCACAAACTCCCACTCCCCGTTTCCAAACACATCGACTTTCTTGGCAGAGGCGAGCTTGCTCATGATGTCCTTGTAGGTCATCTCACAGAAGAGTCCAGTCTCTTCAAACTTCCTGATGATCCGGGAGGTCATCACCGAGGAGATGAAGTTCACAAACTCACTGCCATACCCCGAGTAGTCGGAATGGACCCTGGTATCGTCAAAGTCGGCAACGTTCTTGTAGTAGCGGAAACACTCTTCTATGAGCCATCTTTCATCATGCATCCTGTAGATGACACCGGGATCCGTATCCACATCGGATTCGAAGACGACAGTGCCGAACCGTTCATCACGCTCGCTCAGGTGCTGGGCATCGAAAGGTTTTCCCTTGTGATGCTTGAAATAGTCGGCCTCCTCCTTGGCGGCACGCTTGCGGTCATAGAATGCATACAGATAACAATCTTCAAGCTTCTCCTTCTTGAACAGTATGTCTCTGTTCCTGTCGTCGAGCATCCCGGTGAAGGAGTACATGTCATGGGATGCAATACGCTTATCGTTCCGTTTGATCGGATTCAGCCAGTGGAGACCCTGGGATGCTGCAAAAGCATCCTGGGCCGCCTTCTTCGGAAATCCCTTGTCCGCCATGACGATACCTTGCTTCAGTCCGTTCTCACTGAGGAACCGCTGGTAACTCACACTGTCGAGCACGTTGCCCGCAAAGACCTTCGAACATACAGGTTCCCTGAGATCGACATCATAGGCAAACACCACGGTGATGTCCATTGTCCCTTTGACACGTGCCTTGCGTGAGTAGTGGGACAGGGAGTTGACGCTGCTGTTGCCTTCCTTCAGCGTTCCGTCTATGGCAATGTGGTGTTGTCCCCCGGCAAGAGAATTGACCCGGTTCCTCATGAAGGAAACAATCAATGAATAGGACTTGCCCAGGTTCTGGAGAAACGATGACACCGTGTTCCTGCCCAAGGGAAGGGAAGGAAACAAGATACTCACCCAGCTCGATTCATAATAATGACTGAGCCTGGAACAGAGGACTCCGGGGTAGCATACCCTCAGCAGGGCCATCCCATAGATCTTCAGGGCATCGGAAGCTGCATACACTGCATACAGCTCATCAAGAAGCGACCGGGATACTGAATCGATGAGCACAACATCAGCATAATCCTTGAGTTCGGTCTTTCTCCGGGCCACCTGATCGCTGATGGCGACGAAGGATCCATCAATGATGTGACCGACTGTGTACCCATTGACCGGTATGTTGCTCTCACCCACCCGCTTGCAGCCGACACGTTCCACCACCGCATACTGGAGCGGACCGTTTCCTCGTTTGACGACAATGGTATTCTTCGGTCTCGCCACGTTTCTGATCTCTTCAGGAATTGCCATGTAAAAACCCTTCCTTTATAGTGTTTATTATACACTAATAAGGACTATATAGCAACATGAAGATGAGCTGAAATGGCACAAATAAAACACATCCGGCACCTTGGGATGACCGGATTTTGAGCAAACAGTGGCAATACTCTGAGGAGAAGGGCAAAACAAGGCAGGTAATCACAAGATTTGTAGCTGATTACCTGGTTTGTATAGTGTCTAAAGATGGGAAATCGTTAATTGAAATACTCACATTTAGTTGACATGATCAATTCGATTATCTATGTTCCCCTCGGTTCGTGATATACTCTATCCATGCAGAAACCAACCATCGCCATCATGTATGATTTTGACAAGACCTTGAGCACCAAAGATATGCAGGAGTATACGTTCATTCCCAAGCTTGGGATGTCTGCCGAAGCATTTTGGCAGAAGTCAAATACGCTCGCCAGAAAGCAAGGCATGGACAGCATCCTGGCATATATGAAGCTGATGCTTGACGAGTTCAGGCGCCATGAGCAGTCGATCAGAAGAAGTGACTTTGTCTCGTTGGGCAAGAGTCTGGAATTCTTCCCAGGCGTACTCTCGTGGTTCGATGAGGTAAACAAGCTTGGTGTGAAATTGGGCTTGGACATAGAGCACTTCATCATCTCCTCAGGCTTGAGAGAGATCATCGAAGGATCTGCCATCGGAAAACAGTTCAAACGTATCTATGCTTGTGAGTACTTCTATGATGAAAACGGGGTTGCCACCTGGCCGAAACTATCGGTTAACTACACTGCCAAGACCCAATTTCTGTTCAGAATCAACAAAGGGGTGCTTGATGTGTATGATGACCAAGCTCTGAATGCCTATAAAGCGGAGAGTGAACGTAGTGTCCCCTTCAGGAATATGGTGTATATCGGTGATGGTTTGACCGATGTTCCCTGCATGAAGCTGGTAAAACAGAACGGGGGAAAGAGCATTGCTGTCTATGCGAAGGGCAGAGAGGCGATCAGCTATCGGCTGATGAAGGAGGATCGCATCAACTTCTTCACTGAGGCAGATTACACCAGCGGGGGTGAACTCTTCTCCTTGGTGAAGACCATATTGATCCAGATGCAGGCAGAAAATACCCTTGCAGAACGTCAGCGAGCGATGAAACGCCTTGCTGGAATCTAAAGCCCCAGTCCTTTTTGCATCAGGGTAGCCAGTACTTCCATGCTGGGGTGTAATCCGTCAGCGAGAAGCCCATCACCGGCCTTGATCGGGTAGCTCGCAAGGTCAATGAGGTTGGCTCCCTCATGCCTAGAAACAATCTCGTGAATACTCCCAGCAAGGTCTTTCTGGCTCCAGTGGTGGATGTTCTCTTCCCTAAGGCCTCTGTCTGTCCGTTGCAGCGGGGTACAGAAGTACAATGTGCTCGATTTGTGCCTTATTACCATATCACTCACCAGTGTTTCATATGCTTCCTGAAATACCTCAATGGTGGTAGGTTCTTCAGCCTGTCCCCAGTCGTTGGTTCCTCCGAATACAATGATGATGTCCCCTGTCAACCGCTGTTGCCTTTTCTCGTCCAAGAAGGAAGAGGAGATGGGACGGACTCCTGTTCTGCTGATTCTGCTCCCAGAATAAGACTCATTCCCCAACGGAGCGAGAGGAAAGGAATCAGCATGATGGTTCCTCTCTGGAGCGAGTGCCGGGAAAGCAAGGTGAGATAACCCGTCCCTTGGGGCGGAAAAGGAGGCAACGCCTCCTGAGTCCAGGGCTTGCCCTGGGGTATTGATACCTTTCATTCATCAGGAGTTTTAGTCCTGTACGTTCTTGGAGGAGATACCACCAGGTGTGTTCCACTTGAGTTACATCCACTCCCTCACGGGGGTAGAAGATTTCGTTCTCATCAGGGACAAAACCTGCAAAGGTGGAGATGGAATCGCCGAGGATGGAAAAGGTCTGTGTCTTCATGCGGGTAGTGTATCCTACAGCTTTTCCCGCTACAAGAGTCTGTGGTATGCTGGGCGAGGAGGATTGCATGGATACGAAAATTTCAGTAGTTGAGGAAGGGGCTCTTGAACGGGTTGGATCAGTCTTTGTTGAGGCATTTGGGCATACCCCGGCGTTGTTGGTAGCAGATGGCATAACACTGAAAGTCGGTGGGTTCCCTGTTTCCAGATCGCTTGAGAAGGCTGATATCCAGGTCAGACAGTTCATTTTCCCTTCTGAGCCGCAGCCTTATGCTGATGAGCATGCAATTGCACAAGTTAGGCTGAGCCTGGAGAGGGACAACAGTATTGCAGTGGTCCTTGGCTCTGGAACACTCAACGATATTACCAAGCGTGCAAGTGCTGAATTGGACCGTCCTTATATGGTTGTCGCCACAGCTCCTTCTGTTGATGGATATACCTCCTATGGCGCAGCAGTCTCGGTAGGTGGTTTCAAGCAGACGCTTCCCTGTGCTGCCCCTATGGTGGTGCTTGCTGATACCAAAGTACTCCGTGAAGCTCCCATGGACATGATCGCAAGTGGTTTTGGTGATTGCATGGCAAAGTACACTGCCGGTATGGATTGGATTCTTGCAGATCTGGTTGGGGTTCACCCAATCCGCAGAGATGTATGGGACATGGTCCAGATTCCGCTGAGAAAAGTCTATGCCCATCATGCAGGGATAGCACAAAGAAGGGGGCGTTCCATCGGGCTGCTTTTCGATGCGCTTTCAGCAAGTGGGTTTGCGATGCAAGTGATGCATGACTCACGCCCTGCCAGTGGTGCTGAGCACTTGATCAGCCATATCTGGGAGATGGAACACTTGAGTAAGGATGGGCTTCCGGTAAGCCATGGCTTTAAGGTCTCCATCGGTACCCTGACCATTACCTACCTCTATGAACAGCTCAAGCAGTTGGATCTTGCTGGTATCCCGCTCACCGGTGCAGAGAGTTGGGAGGAACGCGAGCAATCGATTGCAGCATTCTTCCCTGATGAACGTGTAAGGAAACAGACCTTGGCCATAGCAAAAGAGAAATTCCTTGACGGTGAAGCCTTGCTTACACGAAGAGAAAAACTTGTCGCACTGCTTCCTGCCTTGATCGAGAGGATGGAAGACCAACTACCTCCGTATCAGGAACTGAAGGATGCGATGGAAAAGGTTGGCTGTCCTGTCACTCCCGAGGATATAGCAAGCGATTTGGAGGGGCTTAGACACGCAGTTACTGGTGCACAGATGATCCGTAACCGCTATACCGTGCTTGATCTCTACTATGAGTTGGGACTGTTTGACCTAGCCTTGGATATGCTCTCAGGAATGTAGAGCTTCTCCAGCTGAAAATCATCGTACGGCAAAGTACTTCTGATATTTACTGGTAGGCTTGTCTGGTATGGTCATCTGAAGTTTCCCAGATGCGAGTAATGGTATGAGGAACGTTTTTCTAAAATGTTCCCTATGTTCTATGCCAATATATCCCTGCATCTCTTCCCTGGTTCTTGGAACAGAACAAAACTCCAGCAACATTAGCAAACGACTATCTTGCGCGGTGTCTTGCGCGGTGTCTTTGATGGCTGGATAGTTGATATTTTTTACTACTACACGAAACTCTGCTTTCGGTGTTGGATTCTGCCAGTTAGTGGCTGTCTCCATGACCGGAAGTAGGATGGAAATATATTAAAATTGACCGCGGTCAAAAAAAATGTTGACCTAGCACTAAACCCCTTTTAGGATAAGAAAAAGAGGGGAATTTTCATGCACAGTATAGTTCTTATCAAGCAGGTCCCACAGACCAGTGATGTCCAGATGGATAAGGAGACCGGTACCATGATCCGTAGCGGTTCTGCTGCCATCCTGAATCCATTGGATGTGTATGCCTTGGAAACGGCGTTACGAATCAAAGACCGCAGTGGTGGACGCGTGACGGTCATCACCATGGGGCCAGCGAGTGCTGTGAAAGTACTCAAGGAATCCATTGCCATGGGGTGTGATGATGTCTATCACCTGAATGACCGGGCCTTTGCAGGCTCCGATACCTGGGCAACCTCCTATGTACTGGCAAAAGCCATAGAGAAAGTTGGCATTCCTGATCTGGTCATTACCGGGGAGCGGGCAACCGATGGTGATACTGCCCAGGTTGGACCGGCAGTGGCTTCATGGTTGGACCTGCCGGTGCTCTCCTATGTTGCATCAGTAGAGGAGATTGATTCAAAAAACCTGATAGCCGAGCGTTTGATCGAGGAGGGGTACCAGCGAGTTAGGTCTCCTCTTCCTGCCCTCCTTACCGTGGTCAAGGAAATTGCCGAGCCTCGTCTTCCCACCCTCAAAGGAAAGAAACGTGCCATGGCCACAGAGATTATCACCTGGAGTGCCTCCGATCTGGATACAGATCCAGCATTCTTGGGGCTGAAGGGATCTCCAACCCGGGTGGTAAAAATTGAGACTCCCAAAGTAAGCAGGCAATGCAGCATGGTGAAGGTAGAGGATGATGCTTCTCTTCATGTGGCAGTCGATCAATTGTTCACCTTCCTTGAGGAACGTGATTTGTTAGGAGGACTCAATGCATGAGGTTTGGACAATCAGTGAATGTCATCAAGGTAGGGTAAAGGATGTCTCTTACGAGCTATTAGCACGAGGGCGGTTGCTTGCTGACACCCTCAAGGTGAGACTGGGGACCGTAGTTATCGGCAACGATATCAATACAGACGATGTAAAGCAACTTGCCTATCAGGGGGCGGATATACTCTACCTTGCCGATGATCCCTCGCTCTCTTCGTTTGTTTGTGGACGATATGCAGCGTTGCTCCTCAAACTTATTTCTGAGAAGAAGCCTCAGATCATCATTGCAGCAGCCACCACCTCTGGAAGAACCTTGATGCCCTATGTGGCGGTCAAGGCACATACTGGGCTGACTGCCGACTGTACTGAACTAGCTATCGAAGAGGGGACGAATAACCTCCTGCAGACCCGCCCTGCAATCGGTGGAAACATCATGGCAACCATCAAGACTCCAGGGCATCGGCCACAGATGGCGACAGTCAGGCCACGATCGACCAAGCCGCTTGCAGCCCAACACGACCGTCCTTTCGTGGTAGAGGAGGTCCCGGTTGCTCCAAGGAGTGAAAAATCCTCTGTTGAGGTATTGGGACTGCGGGGGTTGGAAGGCCAGAGTGGGTCTATCGAAGAAGCAGATATTGTCATTGCCGGAGGAAAGGGTTTGAAGAAACGAGATAACTTTGTCCTGATTGAGCGTCTGGCCAAAGCGTTTGGTGCAGAGGTAGGTGCGAGCCGGGATGCAGTGGACCGGGGTTGGGTTTCCTACCCCCATCAGGTTGGTCTTTCAGGAAAAACCATCTCTCCCCGTCTCTATCTTGCTGCCGGTATCTCTGGGGCCATCCAGCATCTGGCAGGCATCAAGACAGCCAAGTGTATTGTAGCGATTAATAGCGATGAGCAAGCCAATATCCTTGGGCTTGCCGATTTCGCCATCATAGGGGACCTATTTCAGGTACTCCCGGAGATAGAGAAGCGCCTTGAGCAGAGGAGGAAGGCATGAATACCAGCTATACAGCAATTACCCCATCCATTCTTGAAGAGCTGAAGGCGATCGTAGGGGAGCACAACTTATTCACCGACATGGAACGAATAGAAAACTATAGCCATGACGAAACCAGCAAGGAACAATTCAGCCATATGCCGGAGGTAGTGCTTACTCCCGTCTCTACTGAGCAGATCAGTGCGGTCATGAAGTTGGCTGACCGGTACACCATACCGGTAACCCCACGTGGTGCTGGCTCTGGTCTCTCTGGTGGTGCGATTCCAATTCATGGGGGAATTGTGCTCTCGGTGGAGAAGATGAACAAGGTGCTGGAGATTGATGAGGCAAACCTTACCGTGACCGCTGAGGCAGGGATTGTAACCAATGAGCTGAACGAGCGGCTTAAACAGACCGGGCTTTTTTTCGCCGGCTATCCGATGAGTCTGGAAACATGCTTTCTTGGAGGTAATATTGCGGAGAACGCGGGCGGTGGGAAGGCAGTGAAATACGGAGTAACCGGGCGCTATATCCTCGGTATGGAGGTCGTTACTCCCCAGGGAGAAGTGGTCCAACTAGGGGGGAAGGTGACCAAGGATGTCAGCGGGTATGACCTCAAGCAGCTGTACATCGGTTCGGAGGGGACCCTTGGCATCATCACCAAGGCGACCATCAGGCTCCTTGGTGTCCCAAAGTATGCCTCGAATCTGTTGGTTCCTTTTAGGACTGCCCAGGATGCCATCTCTGTCGTTCCCCTGATCATGAAGCAAGGGATCATACCCACCAGCATCGAGTTCATGGACAAAAGTTCCCTAGAGATGTCCTGCTCGTATCTGAATGAAAGTTTGCCACTGGAAGGAGTGGGGGCTATGCTGCTCATTGAGATTGATGGTACTGATGAAAGCCAGGTTGAACATGACCTTATTCAGGTTGGTGATCTCTGTTCCGATCATAAGGCGATGGAGGTATATATCGCTGAGGATGCCACGACCAGGGAGAGGATTTGGTCGATCAGGCGGAATATTGCCGAAGCCATCAAGGTCTACAGCCCCATCCAGAGTCTGGAAGATGTGGTTGTCCCCATTGGTTCCATTCCCTTGGTCCTTCCCTGTCTTGAACAGCTCTCCGGGAAGTACAACATGAGAATTCCTTGTTATGGACACGCTGGTGATGGTAATCTCCATGCGACGCTGGTGAAGAATCCCGAGAGCACCATGGAAGAGTGGTTGGCAATCGAACCGGTCTTGCTTTCCGAGTTCTATGCCTTCATCGTAGGGGAACTCGGGGGGAAGATCAGCGGGGAGCATGGCATTGGACTGAAACGAAGGTCGTTTTTCAAAGATGTAACTCCTAGACCTGAGTATCAACTACTGTGTGCAGTCAAGCAGGCGCTTGACCCCAAGAACATCATGAATCCAGGAAAGATTCTCTTATAAGGAAGTTCAATGGCCAAGAAATCGAAGGGAACAAGCAAAGCTGAGGCAACCAAGCGTCTGATCTTTGAAAGTGCGCTGACGCTTTTCAGACAAAAGGGGTTCAACCAGGTTTCCATCCAGCAGATAACTGACTATGCAGGGACTGCAAAGGGGAGTTTTTATACCTACTTCTCCACGAAGAGCGACATCATAGTGGATGCGTTCTGGGCCATTGATGCCTACTACCGAAGCATAGAGGATGAGGTGTCCAGAGAGGAGGATGCCGCTCACAAGCTTCTCAAGTTTACTGAGTTGCAACTTACCTATGTACGGGATGTCATTGGTGTTGAGATGCTGAAAGTGCTCTATGCCAACCAGGTGAGCAACGAGGGTTCCACCAAGGTCATTACCGACCAGTCCCGGTTCTGGCATACGTTCATCAAGACAATCATTGAGAAAGGACAGCAAACAGGTGAAATCAGAAAGGACATGGAGAGCTCCTACCTTGCGGTGCTTTTCAATAGAGCCATCAGGGGGCTTTTCCTGGATTGGAATATCAGCTCTGCAGGATTCGACTTGGTCGAAGAGGGTTTGGCTTATTGCAGGAACTTGTTGATTCCAGCCCTGTTGGTCAACAAATGATTCCTCAGCATCTTAGGGTGCTGCTATATCTCATTTCCAGTAAGAGATCATATAGTGTAAGGAGAAAGGGGAGAGCATATGGATAAAATTGGTGTAGCCATCATTGGCTCTGGTGGCATTGCAAAAGCACACGTGAAGGGGTTTCTTGCGTTGGGGAATCTCTGTGAGGTAATGGCTCTCTGCGATTCCTATCCGTCGAAGGCTGAAACATTGGCACAAACCTATGATCTCATTGGTTCAGTTGCCATAACCAAGGACTATCATGAGCTTCTGGACTCGGATGACATTGATTTGGTATCGCTCTGCTTACCTCCTTCCCTGCATTGTCAGGTGACGGTTGCTTTCCTGGAAGCAGGAAAGCATGTCATTGTTGAGAAACCGATGGCTCCCTCCCTCGCTGAATGTGACTGTATGATAGAGGCACAGAAGAAGAGTGGTAAGATTCTCTCGGTCATCAGCCAGAATCGATTTAGAACTGCTGCCATGCGTGTGAAACAGCTCTTGGATCAAGGAGTACTGGGCAGGGTGCTTCTAGCCCGAGTGAACTCGATGTGGTGGCGCGGATCTGCCTATTATGACCTCTGGTGGAGGGGGACGTATGAAAAGGAAGGTGGGGGATGTACGCTCAACCATGCAGTGCATCAGATTGATATGCTCCAATGGCTGATCGGTGTCCCTGACCAGGTTGTATCGGTCATGGGTAATGTAGACCATAGCAATAGCGAGGTTGAGGATGTCTCCCTCTCAATTCTCTCTTATCCGAATATGGTGGCTGAGGTAAATTCTTGCTTGGTTGATCATGATGAGAAACAGGAGTTCTTCCTTGCCACTGAGAAAGCCTCAGTAGGTATTCCTTGGTATGTGAAATCAGCCAAACAGTTACCTAATGGATTTATCCAACCCAATCCTGAGACTGAAGTGGAGCTGAATGCATTATATGAATCACTTCCTTCGCTCAAAGCGGAAGGCCATGAAGCTCAGTTGGAGAATATCCTGCTGGCTATACGAGAGGGAACAACTCCATTGGTAACTGGAGAAGAAGGAAGAAAAGCTGTACAGCTGATTAGTGCAATGTACAAATCTGCAACCGAGCATACAAGCGTCACATTACCTCTTTCCAAGGATGATCCCTTCTATACCACTGAGGGAATGCGTGCAAGGTTGGTGCGGTACCATAAAAAGCTCAAGTCAGTAGAGAATCTTGAGGAGTCTAGCGAGATCAGTCTCGGTACGATGGGAAAATAAGGAGTTCGCACATGAATAAGATGGATGGACAGCAGTATGCTCCCGAGGGTAAGCCCCAACCGGTTTGCAAGAGAGGCGAATTCGTTGTCGGTGTTATAGGACTTGATCATGGCCATATCTATGGCATGTGTAACGGGTTATTTGAAGCAGGGGCTGATATTGCATTTGTGTATGATCCAGATGACAAGAAAGTGAAAGCCTTCCAAGAAAAGTTCCCATCAGCGAAGCAGGCAGCTTCCAAAGAGGAGGTGCTCGAGAATCCATCAGTCCAGTTGATCGCCAGTGCCGCAATTCCCTCAAACCGTGGTCCCTTGGGATTAGAGGCTCTTGAGCATGGAAAGGATTACTTCTCTGACAAACCTCCCTTCACTACCCAGGAACAGGTAAGCATGGCCAGAAACAAGGTTGCTGAGACTGCTGGTAAGTGGTTTGTCTACTACAGCGAAAGGCTCCATGTTGAATCTGCTGTCTATGCTGAAAAACTTCTGAGTGATGGAGCGATAGGTGATATTGTCTCAATTCGTGGTTGGGGACCTCATCGTCTCTCTGCGAAGAGTAGACCAGATTGGTTCTTTGACAAGGAGAAGTACGGGGGTATCCTGGTAGATATCGGGAGTCATCAACTCGAACAGATCCTTCAGTTCAGCGGGGCAGAAGATGCTACCCTGATTTCCAGCAGGGTTGGAAATCTTTACCACCGGGAATATCCAGGGTTGGAGGATTTTGGGGATGCCTGCTTTACCGCAAGCAATGGAGTTCCCTGTTACTTCTCTCTCGATTGGTATACTCCCGATGGATTGGGTACCTGGGGAGATGGACGAATGTTCATCGTAGGTACCAAGGGTTACTTAGAGCTACGAAAGTACATCGATGTTGCTGCCTCCAAAGAGGGCGACCATGTGATTTTGGTTGATGGAGAGGGAGAAAAGCATTTTCACGTGGGAGGAAAAGTGGGGTTTCCCTACTTCGGCCGCTTGATCAGGGATAGTCTTGACCGCACAGAGACAGCAATGAAACAGGAGCATGCCTTCAGGGCGATAGAGTTGGCAATTGAGGCTGAAGAAAAAGCAGTGAGGATTCGCTAGATCTTTAGTAATTATAATTTTGGTGTGGGTATATTTCTCAAGCGCATTTAATATGCGTTCGTTTTTCCAAAGGAACTGATTGCCTTCTGTGATAGCTGTCCTAGTACAACCGTCACTCTTATGGAGGTGAGTGTTCAGTTACTGATTATCCCTCAGTCCCATACACCTCAATCTGGGTAAGAGCTGGGAACGGTGATGTGTCATCTGCTTTCTTCAGGTTGCAGAGTGTGAGGTAGGTAATGTTTTTTTGTTGGACTGGGAATCGCTGAGGCAATGACGATTTCTCCAAGGAGAGATGGGTGATGTCCCCATCACTGTCTATAAGCGTTGCTTCGCTCCACCAGCTGTCATGTGGCCAGTCTGCCCTGAGGGTGAGTCGAACCTCATCAATGATGACTGGTCTTCCAAAATCAAGATGAAGCTCGGCTTTTGGGTCCTGGTTTATCCCCCAGCTTGTCCAAGGATATTCCCCGTGATACTCATTGGCAAAGATGCCATCAATGGCATTCCTGGCAGCAAATACCATTTCCCCGCGGGTTTCCACATTGGCGTTTGCATGGGGGAATATACCTTTCGTCTCATGATGGTCATATGGATTGCAAGCAAGATTCCTGCGGGGAAGACTGTCAACATGGCTGAGCGTGAGGAGATGTCTCGATCCTTGGAAGGCATAGCGGTTGTAACAGGTGCGTTTGGCTTCTGTGAAAGGGATGGGAAAGCTTGCCTCCCTCTCAAGATAGAGAGGATGAGCTGCCAAGGTATCATCGAGTTGCACGAGATAGATGCCTGGCTCTCCTGTTTCCAGTACGACTTGGTCTCCTTCCTGGTACGGTTCTTGATAGACCAGTGAGACCCCATATCCACTTTTCCTGCTCGAGGCAAGTATTGTTTCATTTGCATCAAGAATCATGATTTTCATACAACAATCCTCCGCATAACTCACTATACCACAGCTTTCACTTGCTTGACAGCAACCTGCAATTGGTCCATGGTTATGCTATGAAATGTACATTCCTTGGACACAGTGCCTTTTTATTGGAAACAGATGCGTATCTCCTGCTTTTTGATTATACCAACGGGGCAGTGAGCCTTCCATCAAGTACCAAGCCGTTGCTGGTATTTGCAAGCCATCGGCATGCCGACCACTATGACACTTCCATCTTCTCGCTTGCAGAAAGGGAAGGGCATACAGTCTTCTTCCTCTCCTCCGATATTCCTCCCACGGATATCCCATTCTCCTGTACCATCAATCCGATGGGACCGTATGAAGAGGACATTGTGGAAGGACTCGTAGTCAAGACGCTTAAGAGTACTGATGAAGGAGTCGCCTTTGTGGTGGAGGTAGAGGGTAAAACCATCTACTTTGCCGGAGACCTGAACCATTGGCACTGGGAAGGGGAGAGTAAGCAGTACAATGAGGAAATGGCTAATAACTACCATAAGGAGTTGGCCCTGCTCCCCGGTCACCTGGACATCGCTTTTGTGCCTGTTGACCCCCGTCTAGGTTCATTCTACAGCTTGGGTGCAAAGGATTTGGTGGAGACAGTGTCCGTAGACATGCTTGTGCCAATGCACATGTGGGAAGATTATTCGGTATGCAGTACATTACAAAAAGAACTCGGTGATCGTGTCAAGGATGTCATTCTCTTGGATACAGTTCCACAAACATGGAGGATATAATGCAGTTTCATTTTGCACATAACAATTTCAATGTCATGGATTTGGAGAAATCCCTTGCTTTCTATAAAGAAGCACTTGGGTTGGTGGAAGTACGGAGAAAGGAAGCCCCAGATGGTTCCTTCATCCTGGCCTTTCTAGGAGATGGATCTTCGAAACACCAACTTGAGCTGACTTGGTTGAAGAACTGGGAGAAGGACTCATACAACCTTGGGGACAACGAATTCCACCTTGCGTTCGAGACCGATGACTTGGAAGGGGCACGAAAGAAGCACCGTGCGATGGATTGCATCATTTATGAAAACAAGCAGATGGGAATCTATTTCATCGTTGACCCTGATGGGTATTGGATTGAGATTGTCCCTGAGAAAAAATGAGCGTTAGGTGAAACGGCTGGTGAATATTTGCTGGTATTGTTTCGGGCTCATGCCCATGACCTTCCTGAATTGCCTGCTGAAGTAGTTCGGGTCCTTGAAGCCACACGCTTCACTCACCTGTGACATGGAGAGTCCTCGTCTTTGGATAAGGGTGCAGGCGTGTGCAATACGCTTATGGATATGGAACTCAATGGGAGAGAGGCCGGTACTCTGCTTGAAGAGCCGGTTTAGGGTACTGGTGCTCATGTTTGCCACTTCTACCAAGTCTTCTGTTGAAAGGCTTGTATCAAGATGCTGATCCATATAGGAGATGACTTCCCAGAGCCTTCGTGTTCCCTGGTTGGTCTCTCGTGGAGTCTGATCCCAGATACGGGAGAGTGAGATGATCAACTCAATCAGGTAGGCAAGCGCCAAAGGCCGGGAACCCGAGCCATAACTCTGGTCGTCCGCTTCTTTCTCCATCATCTGGATCAGGGGGATGAGCTCAGCGGTTTGGGAAGGTGAGAGCAAGAGGTAGGGAATGCTCTGGGTTTCCATGAATATAGAGCAGTACCCTGGAAGGGACGGGAGGTCAAGAAATTTCCTGCCCAGCAGATTCCTTGCATAGATAATGTTGTAAAGCACCAGGTTCTCCGCATCTTTGTACCCATGTTCCACCCCTGGTGGAATGAAGAAAACTGATCCCTCTTGGAGTGGTTGCTGTTCACTCTTTGTGTAATTAACCCCACGCCCACTTACTACAAATACCAATTCATTGAATTCATGACTATGCAACCGGTAAGGGATTTCCGGATCACGTTTAATAACCTTCAACTGCATGGTTGGTTCCCAAAAATATGAGGTGTCAGACAAGATGGAATCGATCATAGCAAAATGGTTGTATATCCAGAAGGGTTTGTCAAGAACTACGAGAGAGATAGTTGTTCTCATCGCTCTTGTATGCCACACTTGAGATGAGGAGAAACCAAGCTATGGACCTACTACTCGATAGTGCTGACCTTTCGGCAATTGCACATGCTCTAGATCATTACCCACTCAAGGGAGTTACTACCAACCCTACCATGCTCACTGCTATTGAGAATGGTGATGTTCTTTCCCACTTGCAGCGTATCAGGGAGATGATTGGGGAAGAGAGGGAACTACATGTCCAGGTTATGGGTAAAGATGAAGCTACCATGATTAAAGAAGCCCATCATGTCGTTTCTTTGCTTGGTGAACACACTTGTATTGCTGTTCCGGTTACCGAGTGCGGGCTGAAGGTAATCAAGCAACTCACCTCTGAAGGTATTGACGTTACAGGAACGACGGTGTTTTCCACCTTGCAGGGTATTCTTGCCATGCTCAGTGGAGCTCGGTATATTGCGGTGTTCTATGATCGGATGCTCAATCTGGATATCGACGCAAAACGGGTTATAAAGGAACTATCAGGATTCCTCTGGACAAATACCAGCTCAACCCAAGTCCTTGCCGCGAGTTTTAGAAACATCAGTGAGTTGACCAGTGCTTACGCTAATGGGGCAGGGGCATGCACTGTCCGTCCCGAGTTACTCTCAACGGGATTGGCGATGCCCTCTATCACCCAGGCTGTTGATGACTTTTCCAGGGATTGGGAATCAGTCTTTGGCGAGAGGACTCTGCTGGAGCTCTAAGACGACAAAGCTTTGCTGACTGCTTTCTTCCATCCTTCATACCGTTTTGCTCTCTCCGTATCACTCATCATTGGTTGATAGAGTGCTTTTGCTGGGAGTTGCACTTGCTCCAGGATTCCTACTGCCTTTGCAGCGATGAGAGCAGGTCCCTGTCCACTCAATTCCTCCAATGCGGCAACACGAACCTCACAGCCAATGATGTCACTCTGGGCTTGCATGAGGAATGTATCGTTGGTGGGTCCGCCGTCAACCCTGAGACTGGTGATGTCCTGTTTTGAATGCTTGTGCATTAAAAAGACGATATCTGCGATTTGATAGGCAATCGATTCTTCTGCTGCCTTGACCAGTTCTGCTTTCTTGCACCGTCTGTCCAACCCTACAATTACCGCTCTCGCCCCTGGGTCCCAATAGGGAGCACCCAAGCCACTGAAGGCTGGCACCATGTAGAGGCCTTCGATGTCCTTGGCTTGTTTTGCAAGGATACCAGCCTCCTTTGCTGAGCTGATAAGCTGAAGATCCTCAACCAAGTAGGAGATTGTTGCTCCACTGTAGTTGATGTTCCCTTCCAAAACATAGGTGACCTTTCCGTCAATTCCCCAAGCAAGACTGGTGACCAGATCCTCACAGAGTACTGGTTTCTCCCCGATGTTCATCATGATGGAGGATCCCGTGCCATAGGTAGCTTTCGTCATGCCCTTGTGATGACAACCCTGTGCATAGAGGGCACCTTGGGAGTCTCCGAGCATTGCATGAATGGGGACTTCCCCTGGTAAAAGTCCATCTAGGTTAGTGTGGCCGAAGAGAGCATTTGAGTCACACAACTCAGGCAGGCTTTCTGGTGGGATGCCAAAAAGGGAAGACACGTATTTATCCCAGCTAAGGTCTGTAATATTCATAAGCTGTGTTCGAGAGGCGTTGGAGTACTCGCTGCGGACTGTTTTTTCCTTGCTCAAGTGATAGAGAACATAGCTGTCCATGGTTGAAAGTACCAGCTCTCCTGACTGTGCTGCATCTTTTACTGTCTTGACGTTTTGGAGCATCCAAGCAAACTTGGCGGCACTGAAATAGGGGGAGAGATGCAAGCCGGTCCTCCTATGAATTTCCTCTTTGTCTTTTTCCAGAGCAACACAAATATCCTTTGCCCTTCCGCACTGCCAGACTATGGCATGGTACAAAGCTTTTCCACTGTTTCTGTTCCAGGCAACAGCAGTCTCCCGTTGGTTGGAGATGGCAACGGCTTTAATAGAGGAGCGGTCCACAGCAGTGGTTTCCAGAAGGGTTTTTGCGGCTGAAAAGAGATTCTTGATGATCTGTTCAGCATCATGCTCCACCCACCCTTGGTCATTGATGATCTGGCGGTGTGGCACGTCTGAACGTCCCCGCAAAGCTCCTCTCTGGTCGAAAAGCAGGGCTTTCGTGGTAGATGTACTCTGGTCGAATGCAAGGATGAATTGTTCACTCATAGGGTACTCACTTGGGAAATAAATGTTGTCACTGAGGCAGCGATACCCTTGGCATCGAGGCCATAGTGGGCGAATAGTTCAAGACTGTTCCCGGTGACCAGGTATTCATCGGGGAAGGCAAGGGTTTTCACCGGTACCGGATGGTTGGTACAGACAATTTGGCTGACAGTTGCACCAAGTCCTCCGTTGATACTATGTTCTTCTATTGTCACCAGTGCCCCAGTCTCCTTGGCCGCCTTGATGATTGCCTCTTCATCAAACGGTTTGAGGGTAGCCATGTCGAGAACCCTGGCTTCAATTCCCTCGTTGCTGAGGAGTTTTGCTGCCTCGAGGGTGTGATAGACAAGTTCTCCGCAACTCACCAAGGTAAGGGAATCACCTTCTCGTAGGGTGTTTGCCTTTCCTAGGGTAAAAGGCTTTACTCCCAGTTCCTCAGTGTAGACTTGAGGAATTTTTTCTCTCCCAATCCTGATGAAAAAGGCACCTTTCTGGTGTGCGATGGTCCTGACTACCGCTTCGGTTTGGGCGGCATCGCTGGGAAGGATAATGGTAAGGTCAGGGATACAGCGCAGTGTAGCAATATCATGCAAGGTATGGTGGCTTGACCCCAGTACACCGTAACTGACTCCTCCGCTGACTCCCAACACTTTCACATTCTGGTGGGAGTAGGCTACATCGACTTTCAGTTGTTCGAGGCTCCTTGCCGTCAAGAAGCAAGCCGGTGCACAAACAAACGGATTCTTGCCTACCACAGAGAGTCCGGCTGCCACTCCAATTTCATTCTGTTCGGCGATGCCTATCTCGACGAACTGGTCGGGTAGCGTCTCGACGAAGGTATTCAATGAACAGGATCCACGAGCATCACTGCTTATGACGATAATCGAGGGATCTTCCTGAGCGAGGGTGAGGAGGGTTGTGGTATATGCCTCTCTGCAGGCACGGTAATCAGACATTCTGTAGCTCCTTTTCCATGGATTCAAAGTCGAGCATGGCTTGCTCATAGAGGTGTTGGTTTGGAACTCCGTGGTGCCAGGAGGGGATGTCCTCCATCTCCTTGACTCCTTTTCCCTTGGTGGTATTGGCTATGATAAGGGATGGTTTGTGTTCCTTGAACGGTGCAGCCTTGAGTGCATTCACCACCTCAAGCATGGAGTTGCCGTCAATCTCCTCCACCTGCCAACCAAAGCTTTCCCAACGCTCACGAAGAGGCTCCAAGCCCATGACATCTTCTGTTGACCCCGATATCTGCAGGTGGTTTCTGTCAACGATTGCTATTAAATTGTCCAGCTTGTAATGGCTTGCTGCCATTGCAGCTTCCCATACCGATCCCTCAGCGAGTTCTCCGTCTCCCATGAGCGTGAACACCCTATTGGGTTTTTTGTCCTTCTTCAAGCCAATTGCCATGCCTACCGAAATAGAAAGGCCATGTCCCAAGGCACCGGTGTTCATTTCTATTCCGGGTATTTTATTGTTGGGATGCCCGATCAACGGGCTTTTGTATTGGCAGAAGGTGGAGAGTAGGCTCTCATCAAAAAAACCACGCTTGGCAAGGGCGGAAAGGTATCCTTCCACACTATGGCCCTTTGAGAGAATGAAGTAATCCCTTCCCTCCCACTTGGGGTTTGAAGGATCGATATGCATGACTTCAAAGTAAAGTGCTGTGATCAGGTCTGTGGAACTGAGAGCTCCACCGGTATGACCTGTTTTCGCTTGGTAGATCATGGAAAGCAAGGTTTTTCGGACTTCGAGTGCCTGTTGCTTAAGTGCTTGTATTGTCATTACCATCCTCTTTTACTGCATCAGGGGGACATCTTCCCCACGGAGATAGGCTTTTACAGCTTCCTCAATTGGATCGTAGAAGTCAGCCTTTATTCCAATGTACTTGCAGGCTTCGTAGAGGATGGGGACGATATTTTGGTGAATACCGACGCAGTGGTGGATATAGGGGCCTGTGACGATTTTCTCTTCCAGGCGTTTGATATTGTCCACCTCAATCCAGAGATATGTTCCCATGCCTTTAGGTCCAGTGGTACCTTTTGCGCCCCCAAGTAGCAATGAATATTCTCCGTTGTCTCCGTCAAATCGGCAAAGGGTGAGGTTCCCTCCCTTGGCTTCTGCAGTAAGGCTTCCTGGGTGATTGAATGCAAGTGGGTAGCCGAGTACGGGTTTCTCTTTCGCCACCGATACCGGCCACGGTCCACAGTGTTGCAGGAGTTCACCGTTGGGGATGTCTGGGTGGCGAATGGTCCAGTCAGCGAAGAAAGAGCGACTCTTGCCCATGCCGGCTGCTTCCACCAAGAGTGCGGTAATTGCACCGTGGATGTCTGTCTCACAAACCACGGGGACTCCTTCATCATTAAGCAAGGCATTTGCAGCACAGGGCATGATGCCAAGTTCACCTTGCAGTGCATTCCAGCACTGGATGGCGACTGCATTACAGCTGTACTGCTCTCTCAACTTGGCCATTGCCACCTTGAGTGCAGCGACAGTCTCAAGCTGTTCCTCAGTAACCTTGATGATCATCGTTTCCTTAACGTAGGAGATGACCTCAGCCACTGCTTCCTTCTCATCTGCTTTGCATTTCTTGACAGTTTCTATCAATTCAGGCATGGGGATGGGAGCAAGCTGTACGTTGAATCGCTCCAGTAGTTCCCCTTCATTGCACATGGTGGTCATGAAGTCATAAGGACGGGTGGAAATCTGGAGAATCCTAATGGACTTGAAGGTCTTAACCGTATTACAGACAGCGAGGAAGTCCCTAATACCACGTTCAAAGACAGGGTCATTGAGCCTGCAGTTGGTCATATAGGTGAAGGGTACTCTGAACCGTCTGAGAACTTTGCCCGTAGCAAAAAGACCACACTGTGTATCTCTGAGTCGCTCCCCATTGGGCTCTGGCCGTTCATCCAACGGACCCCAGAGGAGGACAGGGACCCCAAGCTCCTTGGCCAGTCTGGCTGATACATACTCAGTACCAAAGTTGCAGTGGGGGAGAAAGAGTCCATCGACCTTCTCTGCCTTGAACTTCTCTAGGATTCTCACCATATCCTTGTCATCATAGAGGAGACCTTCCTTATTGATGTCAGTGATATCAACGAATTCGATACCAAGTTCAACCAGTCGATCTCGGGTGAGGTTGCGATATTTAATGGCATCCGGTGCACTGAAGATACTTCTACGGGTGGGTGCGTACCCTAATTTAATCGTTGGCATGATGCGCTCCTTTTGTTTGCTGAATTTTCTGCTGTCTTCATCGTAAGCTACGAAGCTGAGTTCGTCAATGAAAAATGTTTCGTTTGTTTTCTTTTTAGTTTACATTTATTTACGCTTATATTTGTCATAAATATGATTATTCACTGAATACAAGAAATATTCTTGATTGCTCTACGAAATAAATGATGATTTGGAATGTGTTAATTCTGTTCTTTTCTTTTCATTTGTTTCCGGTTATGATGTCAATTGAAATAGAACAAGAGGTTATCAAGATGTTTCAGGATCAGCGTAGAGAAAAGATTCTCCAGTTGTTGCAGGAAAATGGCAGTTGTCGTGTCCAAGAGCTCAAGGAGCTATTCAAAGTCTCCGAGCCAACTATTCGTGGAGATTTGGAGAGTTTGGAGAAACGGGGATTGATTACACGCCAACACGGGGGTGCTTATCTCAACACGCTTACAACAAATACGCTTCCCCTTACACTCCCAAGACGTGGACATGAAGAGGAAAAAGCAAGAATTGGTATGAAGGCAGCACAGTTTGTCTCAAATGGAGATTCAATTATCTTGGACTCCGGTTCAACTGTTACAGAGATGGTAAAACATCTTGGGGACCGTACCAATCTCAGTATCGTCACTAACGCGTTGAATGTAGCATTGCATCTTGGCATGGAACCATCAAACCATGTATTGGTAGTAGGAGGGGAGTTCAAACCCCCAACACTTTCCCTTACTGGGGAGAAGGGTCTCTTGCTGTTTGAGAACCTCTACGTGGAAAAACTATTCCTTGCTACAGGAGGATTCAGTTTGGATGCTGGACTTACGTACCCTTCTTTCAGTGACATTGCGCTCAAGCGTGCGATGATAGCTTCTGCAAAGACAGTCTACCTGCTTGCTGATTCAAGCAAGTTGGAGAAGGTGTTGTTTGCCTCGCTTGGATGTGTGGATAAAATTACCCATTTGATTACCGACAGCGGAATTGACACTGAGTATACAAAAAGACTCAAGAATGCGGGAATCAATGTGATTGTCTGCTAGGATGGGAGTTTTGTCATGCGTTATACCAACTATGCTTTTGGGGTTCCTGAGGAGAAAATCATCCGGGTCATCATAGACACTGATGCAAAAAATGAGGCCGACGACCAATTTGCAATTGTGCACGCTGTACTTAGTCCGAAATTAGAGCATGTGGGTTTCATTGCAACCCATTATGGAATTAATCGTCATCAAGACAGCATGAAGCGCAGCTATGATGAATTGGAAACAATTTTCAAGAAGATGCAGCTTCCCTGGGATTCCCTTTGTATTCATGGAGCAGAGCGTCCCATGGAAACGAAGCATGAATGTTACACAAGCGAAGGATCCTCACTCATTGTACAAGAAGCGATGAAGGATGATCCACGACCTCTGTATGTTCTTTTTCTGGGGCCTTTGACTGATCTTGCTGCTGCCTATTTGCAAGAACCAAGAATTGCGAACCGGCTGACTGCAATCTGGATTGGCGGAGGGGCATATCCCTCAGGTGGTCCTGAGTTCAATCTTGGAAATGATATCATTGCTGCAAATGTGGTTTTCTCCAGCCCGATTGCTTTGTGGCAGGTTCCCAAGAACGTGTATGAGATGATGCCTGTTTCGTTTGCAGAACTACAGCAACGTATATATGACAAAGGAGAAATCGGGCGATATCTATTTGAGCAATTGAACGATCATGCACATGAGCCGATTCCTCTCAGCAGTACCTTCAGGACAGGGGAGAGTTGGGTCCTCGGAGATTCTCCTGCTGTGGGGTTGCTTCTGTATGAGCACCGTTTCTCCTTTGATTGGGTTGAAGCACCCCTTATTGGTTCGGAAATGCAATACATCTGTACGAAACTGAATAGACCTATTCGCGTGTATCGTAGTATTGACTCTAGGCTCATTCTTGAAGATTTCTATGCAAAGCTTTCCTTGTTTGCAGAAGGCCAATGCAAGATATTGTAAAAAAAGCATAGAAAGTCCGGGTTGCTATCCTCTCCTATACATAGAGAGGATGCCAGATTTTCATACCACCAAGGCCTCGATTATCCCATGCATAATAAGGTATCAGTCGAATCTTGGTGGGAATTGCCTTCAATGGTGGCAAGTCTTTGTATAAACCGGGGCCACTCCAGTCGAGTGTTTGATAGGATACACCATCTTCACTCTCAAGGCATAGCACTTCTGTTGATCCAATGGTAGTAACCATCTCTCTGAATTGAGCATTACTCTTTAGTCCAAGGCTTGGCCAATATGATTCGTTGTTGTCAATCTCTTCACTACAATAGAGTACTGGTCCCCGCATTACTGCTACTTGCATTTTTGTTGCTTCGACCAAAGGATGAGCCAAGACTATTCTTGGTTGTATGTCCAGTTTCAGGATGATCTCATCCCCAGCTTTCCAGGAGCCGGAGACAGGAATATAGGTGTTTGCATCCTTTCTATCCAGGGTTCGTGTTCCGAGCGTGCCTCGCTTTACCCAAGAAGGAATACGTACATGCAAGGTACAACTCACAGGTGTTTCTTGTTCAAAAGAGAAACGAATAATGCCATCCATTGGATACTTGGTCTCCTGGTGTAAAAGCACTTCCTTGCCCTCAATATGAAACTGTGACCTACAATCACCATAGATTCCTGTATAGATGCCATCATCTTTCAAGGCGTATGTGTACTCACTACTCTCTGAAAGAATCCTGAACATATTGGGTGGGCAGCAGAACGAAGAAAGATACTCTGAGCGGGTACGATCCCACTTCAGATGGAAGGGTAGTGGTTCTTGTTCTCTTTCAAGAGGATTCGAGTAGAAGTATCGCTTGCCATCCAAACTTTTTGAAGCAAGAATGAGGTTATAGAATGATTGTTCGATTCGGTCGGCATGGGCTGCTTGTTCGTTGAGTTTGAATAGCCTCCAGTTCAGGAAGATATTGCCGATGGTTGCACAAGTCTCATTGTAGGCTGTGAGATTCGGTAGTTCATAGGGTCGTCCGTATGATTGGTGTGTCCTTTGGAGATCAGGATGATCGCCAGCATATCCTGATGGTGATACTCCGTCGTAGAGAGCTCCACAACCGCTGTTGATATACATCTTTGAGTACTCTTCACTCTCCCAGACGCGTTCTAGCATGGCTCTGTGACTCTCATTGCCAAGTTCTGTATATAGATCAGCTACTCCTCCATACAGATAGGTAGCCCTTACAGCGTGTCCAAGCATTTCATCATGTTCAGAAAGCTTTATACGGTCTTGGTTGTCATCGGAACCGTTTTTTACTTGGTCACGGAGGCGTATCGCTAAATCAGCGGTCTCAAGATGCGTTTTATCTCCTGTGACTCGGTAGAGGTCGATGAGCGCCATATAGTGGGAAGGACAAATGGCAGTCTTAGCTGTATCGTTCTGCTCTGCTTCTTCAAAGAGTGCTTTAAGGCAGGATGCAGCCTTGATACCAAGTTTAAGTAGAGATTTCTCTCCGGTGCTCAGGAAATGGACACATCCGGCGGTGATAAGATGCCCAAGATTGTATGCCTCAAAGTTCAAGCTATTTCCCAGTTTTTGAGCATCTTCACCTTCTTTTAGACGGATTGAATACTGCGTAAAAATATAACCGTCTTCGCGTTGGACTGTTGCGATGAGCTTGATTGACTGATCGATTAGTTGCTTCAGGTTTGCATCTTTGGTTACTCCATAGATATAGGAAGCTCCTTCAAGCCATTTGTAAAAATCACCATCTGCAAAAGGAGGCCCTTGGTGGGAGCCCTCTTGCAATCCAGCAGCGATTCGGAAATTTGCCAAACAGTGGCTGATATTATCGGAATCAAACAGGTGATAGATATTGGGCAGGATGCTCTGTGCGCTATTGGTAAATTGAGCTAACCAAAACCCATTACTCCAGTGAGTGCTGTGCATGGGTTGGTTCTGTAATGAGGCATATGTTCCGTTGTGCTGATGTTCCATGAAAAAACTCCTAGCCTTTCACTGCTCCGGAAGTAAGTCCGGCGATGATATGTTTTTGTAGGAATGCATACACGATGAGAACAGGGAGAATGGCCATCGTCATGAATGCAAAAACGGTTCCCCAGTTCGTATAGTACTGGGAGACAAAGTTATAGATACTGATGACAATTGGCCATTTCTTACTGTCGCTTATCAAGTAGAATGGAGCCTGGAAGTCGTTCCAGACATTGGTGACTGTCACAATTGTACTGGTGACCAGTGGTGTTTTTAGAAGAGGAATGATGAGTAAGAGAAACATCTTGGGATAGCTGCATCCTTCAATGAGCGCAGCTTCATCAATCTCACGGGGGACTGTTTTCATGAATCCTGTGAGTAGGAAAACCGAAAACGGTAGGTTGATAGCGGTATAGAAGATAATAATTCCCAGATAGGTGTTATGGATCCCTGTCTGCATCATTAGCTGAATCGTAGGTATGATGGAAACAGGTATAATGATTCCCCCAAAGAGGGCGAAATACAACCAGTTTCCCAGTTTCCCTTGTTTTCGTTGAATGACAAATGCAGCCATTGCAGCCGATGCATTGACCAGGAGCGTCGCAATTGATGTGATGATGAGGCTATTTCGTAATCCTCTCCAGAAATAGGATTTTGAGAGGACATTCACGTAGTTTTCCAGTATTGGGGTTTTGGGTAATGTCAGCATGAAGAGAGCCGATTCCCGCATATCCTTAAATGAATTTACTAACATCATGGCAAATGGTACTAGGATGATAACTGAAAGTGCAATACAGAGTAAGTAAAGGAAGAATGAGTAGGTTTTTCTTGAATTGCTCATAGTTCAATCTCCCTCCTCTTGAGTAGTAATAATACTGGTAGTCCAACAATAACAATCAAGAGGCTTAGTATGATGTTTGCAGCAGTTCCCATGCCATAGAGCCCAAGGCTGAACATACTCATGATGTATGTATTCATGACCTCAGTAGCATAGCCAGGACCTCCGTTGGTAAGTACCAGAATCATAACGAAGACTTTCATAGTTCCGATGAGTGCAAGCACGATATTGATGGTGATCGAGGGTGCAAGCAAGGGGAGGGTGACATTGGTCAACTTCCAGAATCCGTTGGCACCATCTATCTCGGCACTTTCATACAGGTCATGAGGAATAGCCTGTAGTCCTGCTATATAAATCACCATGCTGAACCCTGTTGTTCTCCAAACATCCGTCATGATTGTGGAAAAGAGCGCAATGGAGGGATCGTTAAGCCAATCATTTGCCAGGAAACCCAGCCCAATGGTTCTCAGCGCTTGGTTGAGGATTCCGTGTGCAGGGTTATAGATTGCAGTGAATAAATAACCAATGACAATCGGTGATATTACAAAGGGAAGAAAAATGACGGTCCTAAAGAGATTTCTTCCTTTTAAACGGGCATTGTTCAGAAGTACTGCCAGGAATAACCCAAGGAAATTTCTGGTAAGTGTTACGCTGAATGAGTACGTCAAAGTGTTTTTTAGCGTTGACCGAAACTTGACATCTGCAAAAAGTTCTCTGAAATTATCCATTCCGATGAATGAAATGACCCTACGGTTGATATTCCAATCGGTGAGACTGTAATAGAAACTAGTAAGGGTAGGAATGACAAACAGAAACCCAAATATAAGAATGGTAGGGAGAAGAAACCAATTTGGGTATCTGGAACGTTGTGTTGACTGTATCATAGGTACCTCTGAACGGGGTGGAGTTAGAAAGAAAACACTAGGCCCCCAAAAGGCCTAGTGCTTGATCGTAAGGCCTTGTTTTAGAATCCAGGAAGGGCGCGAGCCTTTCCGGTTCTGCGGTAATTTTCATCCATCATATTAACAGCTTCTTCAACATTACTAGTAATCAGGAGATTCTGGAGAATCTTCGGGAAGTCAGTAAAGGAGGAAGAGAGTCTATTCTGGATGTTGATCTTTGCCTTGCCAGCCTGGTCGTAGGAGAGCACTGTCTCTTCATAGGGAAGCAATTCTTTCTCAACACCTTTGTAGACAGGAATCCCGTTGTTGTATTCGAAGTAGATATTCTGGTTTTCCACCTCGGTCATAAATCGTACCAAATCCATTGCATAATCAGTGTATTTCCCTTCAGCAGGAACAAGAATCTGGTGAGCTGGAGTAAGCATGGCAACCCCATCATCAGTGTCGCTTGGGAGAGGGAACCAGCCAATCTTCTCAGAGATGTAATCCTCGCCAAACTTGCCCATGAGGGAAGGGATGAAGTTACTTATTTGGAATGCAACTGCTGCCTTTCCTGTGGCAAGCATTTCCATCTGCTCATCGTATGTACCTGATTGATAGTTGTTCTGGAAGAGCCCAGCATCACGAAGAGCCACATAGCGGGAGAATACATCCTTGAGGGCGGGAATTTCGTTCAAACGAAGCTCATTCTTCTCGAGTTTTCGTACCCCTTCGGCTCCGATGGCAGGGTCTACAAAAGTAGGCCAAGCGATCAGTGAGAATACCTGGAGCGGCCACTCTGATTTAGCAGCTTCATAGATAGGGATGTACCCCGCAGCCTTTGCTTTCTTGAGGATATCCAAAAAGTCTGCATAATTCTTGGGTACATCAGCACCAATGGCAGCAAAGACATCCTTATTGTAGTAAACCCCATACGTACCAGTTCCTCCCCATGGTGCTCCATAGATCTTGCCTTGGTAGAGCTGGAAATCCAAAGAAGCATCAAGGACATTTTCGAAAAGAGGGTCTCCAGTCATTTCCAGCAAGCGATCCACACCAAATTTGGTGTATTGCTTGGTCCCTGGATCCATGGTGAAAAGATCTGGAAAGTCTTTGGTTGCAAAACGTGTTTGCAGCAGTCTTCCATATTCCTCACCAGCAGGTAATGCTTGGAGTTCCACTTCAATCCCAGTCTTTGCAGTGTACTCCTCAAAGATTCGTTCCATGGGTTCCATGATGGTTGTATTGGGGATTACCACCGTTAGGGATTCGGGCTTTTTAGGGCCTTTTTCGGCACTCGGGGCAGCAAACACAAACCCAGTGACCATCAAAAGCATCAATACAATCGTCATTGTCTTTTTCATAGAGCCTCCTTTTGTTTGGAATCAATTTATCCCAAACATCATACGTCGTATCTGTATGATTATTACACCACGGGATTTTGTGTTTGTCAAACAAAAGGTTTTTTTTATTTGTAATAATTCTAATAAAACTTTCTTTTGTTTTCGAATATGTGCTATATTTAGTTTTGTTTCTAGAAAATTAACCTCCACTGTCAGTGCCGATTTTTGAAAGCTTTCTTACCTTTAGACATAGAGAATGTAGAGAATAAGGAGGTGTTCAACACCTCCTTACACCTCAGGAATTTTCTTACAACTCAATCATCACTTTCACTACATCAGGATGTCCCTCTGCAGCATACTCATAGGCTTCTACTGCCTTTTCAAAAGGGAATACCTTGGATATCAGGGGTTTTACATCAATCGATCCGTTTGCCACCAAGGCTACGGCTCTGTCAAAGGTGTTTGTGTAGCGAAAGAGTGTCTCGATACGGAGTCCGCGAACCTGCAGCAGGGCAACATCGAGGGGAACCGTCCCATTCATCATTCCGACCAGAACTACCGTAGCTCCCCGTTTCGCACAGCGGAAGAAAGAAGGATAGACCATTGGGCTGCCTGAGGCTTCAAAGAGACAATCTACACCCTCGTTGTTTGTCTCAGCTAGTATGGCTGCTTCCAAATCCTGTTTTGCCCCATTGATGGGAATGATATTTGTATAGGAAGCTGCTATGGCTAGCTTTTCTTCTTTTATATCACTGATGAATACTTTGGAACACCCTGCAGCAAGGCAGGAAATAGCAACCATGATACCGATGGTTCCTGCTCCTACTACAAGAGCGGTGTCCCCCGGTTTCACCTGGGCTTTCTTTGCTGCCTCAATGCCTGTTGCCAATGGTTCCATCATGGCGCCTTCCTGCACGCTGACCCCTTTGGGTAACTTGAAACAGAAGCGGGATGGATGCACAACCTGTTCACGCAGACAGCCATGAATCGGCGGAGTGGCCCAGAAAGAGATACCTGGATCTAGGTTGTAGTTTCCTTCAAGCACCTGGTCGGACTGCAGATCGGGGACCCCTGGTTCCATGCAGACCAAATCTCCGATTTCCAGGTTTGTAACCTGCTCTCCCTTGGCTACCACGACTCCAGCTGCCTCATGGCCGAGGATCATTGGTTCCTTGACAACAAACTCCCCAATGGCTCCCTCGGTGTAGTAGTGGACGTCACTTCCACAGATACCACATGCTTTTACATCCACCGTAACATCATAGGAGCTCATGTGCTCCTCAATGGGAACGTCACGTACGTTCAGTCGTCCCTTTTCTTCCAATACCAGTGCTTTCATTATATGCTTCTCCTGGTAATCATTCTAAGCTGTTGCAGTAAGCATGCAACTCAAAAATACTGCCTATAGGGTACTTTCCTAGAACTTCAGCATCCCCCAGCGACCGATGGTCTCAAATCCAAGCCTGTGATAGAGAGCTCCGGCGGTAGGATTACTGTAGAAGAGGCAGAGGAAGGACCGTCCTCGAGAGAATTCGACTGCACAAAGCTCATTCATGACCGTGGAGGCAAAACCTTGGTTGCGGAAGGAAGGATGGGTAGCAACCCCTACAATCATGGCGCCACTCTTGGTGGATGCAGTTGTATAGGCAGTAGAGACGAGGTTTCCATCCTTGAAAATACCATACCCGTTGCCACCCTTTTCGAAGTTGTTGCGTATTTCCTGGAGCTTCTCTGCTTCTTTTTCAATATATGGTTTTGCAAACTCCTCAATCTGCTTGTAGAGGTTCACGACATCCTGGGCATCCTCTCCTGCAAGCTTGGAAACTGAAGAAGGCTGATTCGATTGTTTGCAAAATGATTCTCTCTCAAGACGGCAGAGATAGGTTCCGTGGATCTCCCCAAAAGGGTAGTAAGGCTGGATTTGTTTAAGCAGTCGCTCATCCGCACTCAGGCACTGCATCTCCTTTCCCTTCAGAAACTCAGCAACCTGGTGTGCATCATAGGTTTTCTTGTTGCTTGCAATCATGTAGTTGGAGTAGTACTTCAGGAGCAGGCAATCCCAATCATGGCCGAATGCATACAGTGTGACCGCATCATTCTCAAGACCATAGTGCTCAATATCCCCTTCAATGAAGAGGTTCATCTCTTTCTCTCCTGCGATATAGGCACGAACTGCAGGAATATCCTGGTTTGTGAGCTTGATCGGTGTTTCCATGGAACTACTATAGGAGTTGTACTGTGTGGTTTCAATACATATGTACGGCTTCTTTCTGAGAATAGAATCCAAACCTTCGAAAATTAACATTTGACCTCGACCCATAAGCCCTCTATGATTAACAACGTTGGGGGAGCTTCATTGCCCTCGTGCGAAGTCAACTTCTCCCCCTATTCTTTTATCCCCGGAGGTTCTCTATGGACTTCTTGCTGGAAGGACTTCTTAGCACTACGTGGAAGCAACTGGTAATGTTCGGTGTGGGAGGTCTTCTCATTTATCTTGCAATTGCAAAGAAACTCGAGCCCCCGCTTTTGCTTCCCATGGGCTTTGGTGCCATCTTGGTCAACTTGCCGTTCTCTGGAGCCATCACACAGATGATGGTTGGAATCGGAGAGGTCCCAGGCATACTCGACTGGCTCTTCGAGCTGGGAATAGAATCAGCAGAGGCGTTGCCCCTGCTGTTGTTCATCGGTATCGGGGCTATGATCGATTTCGGTCCTTTGTTGGCCAATCCCAAGTTGATCCTCTTTGGCGCAGCTGCCCAGTGGGGTATTTTTGCCACCATTAGTGTGGCCACCTTGCTTGGGTTCAGTTTGATCGATGCTGCATCAATAGGGATCATTGGCGCCGCAGATGGACCCACCTCTATCCTGGTCTCTCAGGTGCTTGGGAGCAAGTATGTAGGGCCGATTGCCATTGCCGCCTATTCGTATATGGCTTTGGTGCCAATCATACAACCCTTTGCCATCAAGTTGGTGACCACTAAGAAAGAGCGAATGATCAAGATGCCGTACAATCCCCGTTCCGTATCGAAGCGAGCAAAGATTCTCTTCCCGATCATCGTAACAGTGGTTGCTGGCTATGTAGCCCCTGCCTCTGTTTCCTTGGTGGGGATGCTGATGTTCGGCAACCTTATCAGGGAGTGCACTGTCTTGGATACGCTTTCCAACGCTGCGCAAACCGTATTGGTTAATCTTATTACTTTGTTGCTTGGTATCACGATTGCTTCCACGATGAAAGCAGAGTCATTTGTGACCGTGCAGACCATTATGATTATGGCGCTTGGATTGCTTGCCTTCATCTTTGATACCATTGCCGGGGTTGTGTTTGCAAAGATCTTGAACTTGTTTGTGAAAAAGAAGGTCAACCCGATGGTTGGGGCTGCAGGTATTTCTGCCTTCCCTATGTCAGCAAGGGTTATTCAACGGCTAGGGCAGCAAGCAGATCCACAGAATCATCTGTTGATGCATGCAGTCGGGGCAAATGTTGCTGGGCAGATTGCCTCAGTCATTGCCGGCGGTGTCATCCTGGGGCTGGTCCCAGGGTTATTGTAGGAGGATGTCTATGCAGTCAATTTTTTCAAAATCCCTGACACTAATGGGACAAGGAATGCTGGCCATCTTCGTGGTCATCTTCATCATATTCCTGGTTCTGCTTTTTCTTGGGAAGAATAAACAGAAAGGGGAGTGAGTGCGTGGAGAAAAAGGATATTAGAAGCTTTCACTCGATATGCATATATCGATATTGATATACTATAATAAAATAATGTAAAAAAGTGATTGACATATAACACTTGTATGATAACCTATCAGTGGTACTGACTTGGAGGGAAGTTTTCGATGCCGCAACAAAATTCAACGAAAATTGTAAGACAAGAGAAGATTTCTAGCCAAGTGTATGAGCAATTGCTTGCCCAGATCAAGAGTAATAAATGGAAGGAGGGTGAAAAACTCCCTTCCGAAAATGAAATGAGACAGGAGTTTGGAGTGAGCCGCATCAGCATTCGTGAGGCGATGCAGAAGCTCAAGGCCTTGGGAATCGTAGAAACACGTCATGGAGAAGGATCTTTCATCAGAAGGGTGACCAGCGAGAATTACCGTGACATGTTGTTTCCCATGTTCATGATTGACAAGAACTCCTTGCAGGAGATTCTTGAGTACAGAATGGTAATGGAAGTAGGGGCAACGGAGATAGCCGCTACGAGAATCACGAAAGAGGAATGTGACGCACTTGAGGCGATTGTTGTTCGGATGGAGCAGAATACCCAGGACATTAAGGTATTTGCTCATGATGATATCCAGTTCCATATGGCTATCGCAAAAGCAACAAAGAACAACATGCTGATCAATGTAGCTCTTTTCATGCAGGATTTGATGAATGCAAGCATGGAGTCCATTGTTACTCACTTGGGTATGCGAGACGGACGGTATTATCATCGCATCATCCTCGAAGCACTAAGGGTACATAATAGGGAAGAGGCAGCCAGGCTGATGCGTGAGCATGTGGCCAAGACTGTTGATCGGATTTCAGAGTTAGCTGAGCTGTAGTTTTGTTTGCAGATGAAGCTTTTACCTGAAATGTTTTGTATGAGTCTTGTAGCTTATAGGACGTCATATAACTTATGAGTAATTTTATGGCTTATGCCATAAAAAAATAAAAGGAGAGTTTTGTATGAAGAAAAACAGAATTCTTGTTATCCTTCTGGTACTGTTGGTTGCGACTTCACTGTTCGCAGAAGGTCAGAAAGAGGCTGAAAGCACCAAGCTTTGGCCAAAGACACAGCCGGTAGTATATGTCGGCTTCGGAGCCGGTGGTGGTACTGATACTGCTGTTCGTCCGGTTATCGCAAAGATGGAAGAGTATCTTGGGGAAACCATCAATGTGGTGAACCAGGAAGGTGCTGCATCCGCTGTTGCTGCAAATACTGTAATGTACAGTAAGAAGCATGATGGGTATAGCATGTTTGCAACCGGTAGTGGCCCTATCTCTGGTTTTCGTGTAATGGGCACCAGTGACACCTACTGGGCTGATTGGGCTTCCTTCCACCCGTATATGGGTGCAGCTGTTCTTGTTGTTTCCCCAGATTCAGACATCAAGACCTATGATGATGCAATGGCTTACTTGAAGAGTGGAAAGCAGAACATGGCAATCAGCGGCTTCGGCGTTGGTCCTCACGTTCTCTTTGAGGCAATTCGTGACATCGCTGGAGTTCCCTCTCCTAACTACATGACCGCTGGTTCCTGCCGTCAGGCTGGTATCAATGTCATTGCAGGTGATGCAGAGATTGCCATGGGTACCTTCTCCTCCTTGATTGACTTCATCAAGGCTGGACAGCTTCGTGCCCTCGCCATCACTGATACCAATGACTACACTGACTTCGGACTCAACATTCCCTCCATCATGAAAGTGCAGGACAATGCAGAGAATATCCCCTTGCTCAGTGAGACTTGGCCTCTCTTGATCCCACGTGATGTCCCTCAGAACATTCTTGATGGTCTGACTGAGGCCTTCTACTGGGCAGTAGAGCAGCCTGAGATTGTTGACTATGCAAGAGAGCAGGGATTGGTTCTTGCTGGGTATGCTGGCGAAGATGCTGACAGGTTCCTTGCAATCCAGGAAGCTGGATATGCTTGGACCTTGCACAACGTCGGTTCCACCGTTAAGAGTCCAGCTGAGTTTGGTATTCCCAAGCTTGCAGACTTTGACTGGGACGTGGCTAAGCAGAACATCAAAAAATAATATGTCTTGCTTCGGGGGATGGGTTTCCCATCTCCCGAAATTATTAGGAAAAGGATAGTTGCATGAGCCAAATAAAGAAAACAACCGCTTCCGATCTTATCATGGGTGTACTCCTGTTGGCATTCGGAATTTATCTTATTGTTGAGTCACTTAGTATGAAGGTGTTCAACAGTTTTCTCGATGCACCAGGATTTTTCCCATTCATTCTGGGAATCATATTCTGTCTGTTCGGAATCGTCATGTTGGTGGGGTCAATTCGAGGGGGGAGTGTAGCAGCAACAAAAGCTACATTTCGAAAGGACAACCTGATTGCTTTGTTCCTCAACCCCGAATCAAAACGCGTAGTCATTCTCTCATTCTTTATGGTGGTCTATATCTATGGCTTGATTGGTAGAATCCATTTTGCAATAGCCACCTTTCTCTATCTGGTTGTTACCTTCTGGTATCTGAAATCTACAACCTGGTTGAAGAATGTCATTATTTCAGTCCTTTCAGCGTTACTGATCAGCGCTATTTTCCAGTATGTCTTTAAAATTCCTCTTCCATAGAGGTGGGAGCACCTATGTTTGAAGCATTTGCACAGCAATTTGCCCTGTTCGGGTCCGCAGCAGCACAGGCGTTCGGATTTCCACAGGTATTTGTTACAATGATTGCAACCGTGGCCGGTATCGTGGTTGGAGCAGTTCCAGGACTGACCGCTACCATGGCCCTCGCCCTGCTGATCAACCTTACCTACTCAATGCAGCTTGCCACTGCCGTAGCCTTCCTCCTCGGAGTCTACGTCGGAGCTGTTATGGGTGGTTGTTATTCAGCGATTATGATCAACATCCCTGGAACCCCATCAGCGGCGGCAACCGCCTTGGATGGATTTATCCTTGCAAAACAAGGTCATGGTGGACAAGCGATTGGAGTTGGTATCATTGCCTCGTTTGTAGGTACACTGATCTCGATTCTCTTGTTGATCTTCCTGACCCCATTCCTCTATAAGATTGCCCTGAAGTTCGGCCAGTGGGAGTATTTCCTTATCTCCGTCTTCGGCATCATGATCTGCGGCAACCTCTCCACACAGAGTACTCCTCTCAAGGGTTGGATCGTAGGATTCCTGGGATTCTTTACTGCTATGATCGGCTTGGATGCCGTCTATGCGTTCCCGCGGTTTACCTATGGCAGCTATGACTTGATGGGTGGTATCTCCCTGATTCCTGCACTTATCGGTGTATTTGGCATCTCTGAGATTCTTTCTGTCTTGCAGGAAGATGTTCCATATTCCATCGAGAGCCAGCTAGGGAAAGTGCTTCCCGATAAGAGTATGGTCAAGGATGTACTTTCTACAGCTGTCCGTTCCGGCTTCATCGGAAGTGGCATCGGGGCAGTCCCGGGTGCTGGTGAAGATATTGCAGCATGGGTCAGCTACGATGTTGGCAAGCGACGCAGTAAGCATGGACATCTTTTCGGGAAAGGTAGTTATGAAGGACTCGCGTCTGCTGAGACAGCGAACAATGCCTGTATCGGTGGTGCAATGATCCCCCTCCTTACCCTTGCTGTTCCTGGATCTCCTCCAGCAGCCATGTTCCTTGCAGCTATCTGGCTTCACGGGATAAAACCAGGTCCGATGCTCGCGCTTGAATCTCCCGATTTCCTTTATCTGACTGCAGTGACGCTCTTAATCGCAACCGCATCCATGTTGGTTTTCGGTCTCCTGCTCACCAAACCAATGGTGAAGGTTCTGAAGATCAACCGAAAGATTCTTATGCCAATCATCGTTCCCTTGACAGTCATCGGGGCCTATGCCGGAAACGTGAACATCTTTGACATCCATGTCATGTTCATATTCGGTATCCTCGGATACATCCTGCGCAAGCTCAATTATCCGATGGCTCCTCTGGTGCTGGGAATCATTCTTGGACCTACGGCTGACATCAGTTTCCGTCAGGCCCTCATGCAGGGACAGGGTTCGATCATCCCGTTACTGGGTCGTCCCGTTGGTATCGTTTTGATGGTTGCTATTATCTGGATTTTTATCAGTGGTGTGAAAAATAGCCGCTTACAGAAGAATACCAGTAACAATCAACCAATATAAAGGAAGTATATAGTGAATGTTAAAGATAAGGTTATTCTGGTCACCGGCGGAGCCGGAGGCTTAGGCGCGGTTATGGTTGAATTGCTCTGCAAGAATGGTGCAAAGCTCTACATCCTTGATCTTGATGAGACGAAAGGTAAGGAGCTGGAAGCTCAGCTCACTGAGAACAAGGTTACTGCCACCTTCATTCAAATGGATTTGACCAGCGAAGAAGCTTGGAAACAGACCATTGATACTATTGTGACGAAAGAAGGCAGGATTGATGTTCTGGTGAACAACGCCGGGATCAACATCAGGAAGCCCATCGAGGAAATGGTCATCAGCGAGTTCAACACCATGATGCTCGTGAATGTTGGTTCTGTCTTTCTGGGTACAAAGTATGTAATCCCTGTCATGCGAAAGCAGGGTGGTGGGGCAATCATCAACACCTCTTCTGTTTGTGGTTTGATCGGTCATCGCTATACACCAGAAGCATATACCACCACCAAGGGTGCGGTAACGCTCCTTACCAAGGCAATCGCCAGCAGATACGGAAGTGAGAATATTCGGTGTAACTCAATACACCCCAGCACAGTCGATACTCCTCTTGTACAGGAGATGTTCAAAGATCCAGCAAAGAAACAACAGCGGTTTGACGAGGTTCCCCTGGGGCGTCTTGCAACCCCTGAAGATGTAGCAAATTCAGTATTGTACCTCGCAAGCGAAGAGGCGTCGTTCATCAACGGGGTTGCTCTGCCGGTAGATGGCGGAGTGACCTGCTGCTGAACACGATTCCTGTACAAGTTAGGAGAGAGATGAAGATGAACTATTCTCAAGAATTAGTAAAGGAACTGCAACTCAAGGCAATCCAGGTGCGTGCAAACATCCTGGAGATGATTCCCCCTGGAAAGGTGGGGCACCTTGGCGGAAGCAGCTCGATAGCGGATGTGATGGCAGCCTTGTACTTCCACACGATGAAGGTGAACAAGGATGACCCGAAGGACCCGGCTCGAGACCGCCTTATCATGAGCAAGGGCCATGCAGTCCTGGTGCAGTATGCATGCCTTGTGGAGCTGGGATATTTCGACCGCAGCGAGCTGGGCAAGGTGAAGACCTTCAAGGGACTCCTGCAGGGACACCCAGACATGGACAAGACTCCGGGCATCGAAGCTGTCACAGGATCGTTGGGCCAGGGACTCTCAGTCTCCCTCGGTGTTGCCCTTGGGCTCACCCTGGACAAGAGCGAGAACCACGTGTATACGATCCTGGGCGACGGCGAGCTTGCAGAGGGCCAGGTGTGGGAGGCCGTGATGGCTTCTTCTGTGTACAAGGCAAGCAACCTGACAGCTATCGTGGACTGGAACGGCGTGCAGGCAACGAGCACGACCGCCGAAATCTTCCCGATTGAGAATCTGGTGGAGAAGTGGAAGGCCTTCGGGTGGAATGTCATCGAGATCGACGGGCACGACATGGTCCAGATCCTCGGGGCACTTGATGCAGCGAAGGCATACAAGGAAGGCCCGACGGTAATCATGGCGCACACGGTGAAGGGCAAGTGCTTCCCGTTTGCTGAGGGGAAGGCCAAATACCACAATGCGGCGATGAGTGAGGAAGAATACAAGATAGCATGGCAGTGCATAGCCGACATGAGGAAGGAGGTAGAGGCATGAGGACTACAGACAGCCTGAGGACAACCTACGGCGAGACGCTGGTCGAGCTGGGAAAGGACAACAAGGACATCGTATTGCTGGAGGCCGACTTGGGCAACTCCACGATGAGTAAGCTGTTCGCAGCCGAGTACCCCGATCGCTACTTCCAGATGGGTATCGCTGAACAGAACATGGCAAGCGTATCGGCGGGGCTTTCGCTGACGGGGAAGGTACCGTTCATGAACTCGTTTGCGGTGTTTGCCTCCGGACGTGCCTATGACCAGATTCGCTCCTCGATTACGATTGCGAACCTGAACGTGAAGATCTGCGGCTCGAGCGCCGGACTTTCCGATTACGGGGATGGCAAGACCCACCAGAGCATAGACGACATTGCCCTGATGCAGGTATTACCACACATGACCGTTCTCAGCCCCTGTGATGCAGTGGAGACCGAGAAAATGGTAAAGGCCATGGTGGAGCAGAAGGGGCCGATGTACATACGCATCAACCGCAACGACCTCCCTATCGTTACCAACCCCGATGAGGAGTACCATATCGGAAAGATGACCCAGATGGTCGACGGCAAAGATGTGGTGATCTTTGCCACGGGCGTGATGGTGCAGCAATCGATGGAGGCAGCAAAGATCCTTGGGAAGGAAGGCATATCAGCGCGCGTGGTCAATGTATCGACGATCAAGCCACTGGATACCAAGGCGCTTGAGGCGTATGCCGAGGGCATGAAGGGTGTAGTAACGGCAGAGGAGCACAACGTCATCGGAGGCCTCGGCAGCGCAGTATGCAGCGCTCTTTCCAAGAAGCGAGTTCCGATTGAGATTCTGGGGGTGGGTGACCGCTTCGGCACCAGTGCGGAGAACTATTCCATCCTGCTTAAGCATTACGGCCTGGAGGCTGAGGATGTCGCGAAGAAGGTCAGGAGCGTCCTGGCCTACAAGTAAGGAGCGAAAACATGAAGATTGGATTTATTGGACTCGGGATCATGGGCAAGCCCATGGCAAAGAACCTATTGAAGGCAGGCTATAGCCTGGTCGTCAACGATATCAACAAGGAAGCGGTGGCCGAGGTTGTCGCTTCCGGGGCGACTGAGGCTGCCAGCGCTAAGGAAGTCGCACAGCAGAGTGACGTGGTAATCACGATGCTTCCCAACAGCCCTCACGTGCAGACCGTCGTACTGGGTGAGGGTGGAGTAATCGAGGGTGCGAAGGAAGGCCTGATTGTGGTGGACATGAGCTCCATCAGCCCGATTGTGAGCCGGGAAGTGGCAGCTGAACTGGCGAAGAAGGGTGTGGTCATGCTTGACGCGCCGGTCTCCGGCGGGGAGCCAAAGGCAATCGATGGAACCCTTGCAATCATGGTCGGCGGACCGGAGGAGACCTTCAAGGTGGTCGAGCCAATCCTGCAGATCATGGGTGGCAGTGTGACCTTGGTCGGGGAGATTGGTAGCGGGAACACGACCAAGCTTGCGAACCAGATCATGGTAGCAGCAAACATTGCAGGCATGAGCGAGGCACTGGTGCTTGCAACCAAGGCTAATGTCGACCCAGAGAAAGTGTTCAAGGCAATCCGCGGGGGATTGGCCGGTAGCACAGTGCTTGATGCGAAGGCACCTCTGGTGCTGGAGGGAAATTTCAAACCCGGGTTCCGCATCGACCTGCACATCAAGGACCTGCAGAATGCCATTGATACTGCCAGTAGCGTGAAGACCCCGACTCCCATCTCCACCTCGGTCATCGAGATGATGAGAGCCCTCTCCTCCGACGGAAAAGGCTCAGACGACCACGGCGGACTTGTCCAGTGGTACGAGAAGGAAGCAGGCATTAAGGTTCGTAAGTAACAATTGAGTTGGGTCAGGGTTCTAGATTAGGACTCTGACTCAATTCTTTTGCGAAGAATCTCATCAAAATTTATTGATGGGTTTTTAAGAAGGGTTGCATGAATTATCTAGAATGGCTTTCAAATGAGACAGACTCAATATGGTGGCATGACTCTGCCAATATAGAAGAACAAGAGCGAGCGTTTTCTGATGGTGCGGTAGGGATGACCACCAATCCATTTCTTGTAACCCAGGCACTGTATGCATATCCAGAAGTGTGGAAGGATCGCATACAGGCTCTTGCCAAGAATCTGAGTGGTGATGAAAAGGTATTGGCTTTGATCAAGGCTGTTACAGGCTACTATGCAGAGTTGTTCACCTCCATGTATGAGAAAGGCGATTTCGGACAAGGATATGTCTGTGCACAGACCAATCCATTGAAGACTGGTGATTATCCCTACATGCTCGCTCAGGCGAAGCAGTATGCAGCTTGGTATAAGAACGTAGTCATCAAACTCCCTGCAACCAAAGCAGGCCTTAGGGTATATGAGGAGTGTGTGGCCCTTGGTTTCAATGTTGCTGCAACAATTAGCTTTACAGTTCCCCAGGTCCTCAAGGTTGCCGAGGCTGCAAAACGTGGCAAAGAACGGGCAAGAAAGGCAGGAATCAAGGAGCCTCTTACCATTGCGGTATTGATGGTGGGACGTTTGGATGATTACCTACGCGATGTTGCACAGGATCAAGAATCCATAGTCAGTGAATCAGATATCAAACAGGCAGGTACAGCCTGTATTAAAAAGGCATACAAACTTTTTGCAGAACGAGGGTATGATACCGTTCTTATGCCTGCAGGTTGCCGAGGTGCCTATCATGTAACGGCACTCTCAGGGGCGAAGATGATCATGTCCATATCCAAAGGAATCCAGGACGAATTGCTTGCCGAGAAAGGCCCCTATGAAACCCAGATTGACAAGCCTATAGACCAAGATGTCATTGATCGATTGATGACCCTTGATGAGTTCCATAAGGCCTATGAAGAGAATGGTATGGATGAAAAAGCATTCATAACCTTCGGAAGTTGCAACCGAACTACCGATCAGTTCATCAATGATGGATGGAAGCCGTTGCTCTCCTATGAGGTGTAGCCATGAAGAGAAATCCGTTTGATTTGACTGGAAAGAACGCAGTAATCACTGGATCGTCCCAAGGTTTGGGATGGGGGATGGCAAAAGGCCTTGCTGAGGCTGGAGCCTTTGTCATTCTGGTGGATATCAACCCAAAGGTAGTGGAGAAAGCTGAGGAGCTTAGGGAACAAGGGCTGCAAGCAGAAGCTATTATATGTGACTTGCTTGACCGATTAAAGCGTTCTGAGTTGAAGAAAACAATTGAAAAACGATTGGAAGGTAAGCTGGATATCATCGTTAACAACGCTGGTATCCAAATTCGGTATCCTGCTTTGGAGTTTCCCATGGAAGATTGGGACAAAGTGATTGAGCTCAACCTTACCAGCGTCTTTGACTTAGCCCAGTGGGCTGGAAATCTGATGGTGAAATTGGGTAAGGGCAAGATCATCAATATTGCTTCAGTGAACTCAATTGCTGCGGGAATCAACACAGTTGCATACTGTTCAGCGAAGGGAGCGGTGATGCAGATGACCAAGACGATGGCCAACGAACTTTCCTCCTTGGGTATAAATGTGAATTGCATCGCTCCTGGTTATATGGCTACCCCGATCAATACCGCCTTGGTCAATGATGAAGCGCGGTTTGCCGAGTTGAGTCAGCGCATTCCTGCCAAACGCTGGGGACAACCGGAAGATATGGCAGGAGCGGTCGTGTATCTTGCCAGCGATGCTTCAGACTATGTGTGTGGCGTCATGCTTCCTGTTGATGGAGGGTATCTGAGTAGATAATGAAGATAATTTTTGGAATCTAAGCAGCTGTATATCGATTTGTAACTTGGTATACAGTTGCTTTGCTTTTAGCGATGACAATGTCAATAGAATATAGGTAAAAGCAATATATGACATTTATTTCTGGCAGGAAACAACTCATACTCTAAAGAGAGAAAAGCAAGGAGGTTGTATGTCGGAAAAAAGGAAAGCATTGTTACTTGTAGGTGGTTGGGATGGGCATGAGCCCGAATTGGTTGCTGAACGATTCTGTACCTATTTGGAAGCAGAGGGCTTTGAGGTCCTTAAGGAGCATGATCTTGAGATTCTTCAAGACAGAAAGTATCTCTTCAGCCTGGATCTCTTCGTGCCGGTATGGACCATGGGGACCTTCGAGAGCAAGCAGACGGGTATTCTTGCTGATGCCATTGCCAGTGGAGTAGGAGTTGCTGGTTGCCACGGGGGAATGTGTGATGCATTCCGTACCAACGTACTCTGGCAATTCATCATGGGAGGTAATTGGGTTGCCCATCCAGGTTCTGATGGAGTGCCCTACGAAGTGAATATCAAGCAGAGTTCCAGTCCTCTGGTAGCTGACATCAAGGATTTTTCAGTTTCCAGTGAACAGTATTATCTCCATGTCGATCCTGCGGTGGAGGTTCTAGCAACCACCAAGTTCCCGACGGTTGACTGGTATCACTCAACTAATGGAGTGGTGCAGATGCCAGTAGTTTGGACCAAGAAATGGGGGCATGGAAGAGTTTATTACAACTCACTTGGTCATCATAATGATGTCTTTGATATCCCTGAGGCATGGGAGCTGATGAAACGGGGGCTTCTCTGGGCAGCAGAAGGGAAAAAGGTTGCGAAAGAGAATCATTTGGGAATTGAAATGTTCGCCAGTGAAAGGAAGATGTTCTGATATGAAAAAACTCAACGTAGCTATCATTGGATTGGGCAAGATCAGCGGAATCTACTTGGAAAACCTTACAGGAATGTTCAAGAAGCATGTGGAATTGGTTGGTGTGGTTGATTTGGTCCAGGAGCGCGCCAAAGAGGTTGCAGAGACCTACCAGATAAAACAGTATACATCAGTTGAGGAACTGCTGGGAGATCCCTCAGTGGAATTGGTTCTCAATCTTACCACCCCACAAAGTCATTTTGCTCTCTGCAAGCAAGTATTGGAAGCGGGCAAGCATGTCTATGTGGAGAAACCGCTTTCTCTTACTACGGAAGAAGCCTCACAGTTGGTAGCATTGGCAAATGAAAAGCACCTTGTACTTGGAGGTGCTCCTGATACCTTCCTAGGCTCAGGTATCCAGACCTGTCGCAAGCTCATTGATGATGGATGGATTGGTCGGCCGGTTGCTGCCTCTGCATTCATGATGAACCATGGGCATGAGAGTTGGCACCCTGCTCCAGAGTTCTACTATCAAGCTGGTGGTGGCCCCTTGTTCGATATGGGACCCTATTACATAACTGCACTTATCAATCTGCTTGGTCCGGTGCAATCAGTTGCAGGATATGCGAAAAAAAGTTTTTCAGAGCGATTGATTACCAGTGAGCCAAAGAACGGGACGTCAATTCGTGTCGAAGTGGATACCCATATTGCAAGTCTCTTGCAATTCCATTCTGGTTGTATTGCAACCTTGGTAACCAGCTTTGACGTATGGAATCATAGCATGCCGAGGATTGAGATATATGGAACTGAAGGGTCTCTTCGCGTTCCCGATCCTAATACCTTCGGAGGGCCAATTTCTTATTGTAGGATGGGTGAGAAAGAGTGGACAGATATGCCCCTGCTCTTCGATTACCCTGAGAACTCTCGAGGTCTTGGTATTGCCGATATCGCAGAGGCGCTTGAAAGTGGCTCCGAACATCGAGCCAATGGAGATGTGACCAGGCATGTTGTTGATGTCATGGAGAGCATCCTGAAAGCATCTCGAGAGCATGTACAAATTCTGCTCTCATCGACGTGTAAACAACCTTCCCCTAGGTAGTGGTCTCAAACACACCTTTGTCCTTGTTTTTTCTGCAGTTGTCATACAGGAAAACCCTTCCACTCATGGTGATATACACCCCGGGTGGAAGGAGCTGTACAGCGGTGAGGGCACAACCCAGATTGAATACTGCATCAGAATTTTCCAAGGAGTAGGGGATCATGGCACCCGTTAATACAACCGTCTTGCTTGCATCCCCTTTCAGTGTTTCAGCGATTACCTTTGCAGTGTTGCACATCGTGTCAGTGCCATGGATGACCACAATCTTTTCTTCTGCACTATGAAGGCAGGTTTGGGCTATTTCCTCCCTCTGTCCATCGGTCATGAAAAGACTGTCTACCGCTAAAGGCCCTTCCAAGAGGATACTGAGTGTACAGCGAGACTGATTCAGTATTCTTGGCAACTGAGACTCTCTGAATGTCAGTTCTCCACTGATTGCGTCGTACTGTTTGTCAAATGTCCCGCCAGTGGTGATAATTCGAACTTCTTGAGCCATAGCAATTCCTCCTGGATTTCTGCAGTAAAGTATAGCATAGGTTTTCCTCGGGATTGTTAGCATTGCAACCCAACTTTTCTTGTGCAATACTCAATTCCATGATGGACAAGAAAACATTTCGCAACATCGTGCACCTTCTCCTCCTCGCAGCAGTTCTCGCCCTTATCGTAGTGTATTTCTCTACCATACAGGCTGGGCTTAAGAAGCTCTGGGGACCGCTTATGCCACTTCTTCTTGGTATTGTATTTGCTTATCTGGTCGACATACCCGCCAAATGGATAGAAAAACGGATTTTCGGGAAGTGCAAGAAGCCTCTTGCAGCAAGAGTCTTTGCGGTATTTATCTCCCTCATATTTTTCTTGGTGTTGATCACAGGTGTGTTGATACTACTGTTGCCCCAATTGGGATTGGCGATCAGCCAGTTCAGTACCAATTTGCCGGTGCTCTATCAGGAGGCGGTATCCTCACTGGAACAATTCATGCGTACCCGTCCGGAGTTGGAACAGGGATTCTCCACCATTGAAGGATATATGAATACCTTTGTAGATAATTTGAAGGCTTCTTCCCCTAAAATTGCAGACTATGCACTCTCTGTCTTGGGGGGTGCAATAAACGGAGTGGTCAACGGTGCGATTGCCTTGGTATTCAGCCTCTACCTGCTTTTTGGTAAGCGTAGGGTGTTGTCCCAACTTGCATATTTGATGGAACGTTTCATTCCTGAGAAGTACAGCAAAAAAATTGTACATGTGAAAGTGGTAGCCAATAGAACGTTTGGCAAGTTTTTTACAGGTCAGTTTGTTGAGGCGATCATCCTTGGTTCTCTCTGTACACTAGGGATGTTGCTCTTCCGCTTTCCCTATGCCTTGACCGTGGGTTCTGTGGTGGGCATGACTGCCATCATCCCATTGGTTGGTGCCTATCTGGGAGGAGCAGTTGGATTTGTGCTCCTCTTTAGCCAAGGGTATCAGACGGCACTCCTGTTTGTCCTTTTTCTAGTAATTCTCCAACAGTTGGAAGGGAATATCATCTATCCCAGGGTAGTAGGTACCTCTGTTGGACTGCCAGGGGTGTGGGTGTTTACTTCCGTCATTCTTGGAGGGGGTCTCTTTGGTATTCCCGGTATCTTGTTTGGTGTTCCTTTTGTTGCAACAATCTATCAGTTGCTTAAAACAGAGAAAGATCAAGAGATCCTTGTTATGTAAGTAAAAGGCGGTATGATGAAAATGTTACTGACATGTGTAACTTGTTTAACATATACGAGATACAATCTTTTTGAAAACTAGTCTTAAAGTGAGGAGTGACATGGAATTTAAAAGTGCCTGGGTCGATAGAAATGAACAAATCAAAATTGTGAAGAAAACACTGCCAAAACCCAAAGCCAATGAGGTGGTGGTACGTATAAAGGCGTGTGGAATCTGTGGGACCGATATCCACTTCGTCAAAGATCTTCCTACAGGGTCCTTGACTCCTCTTGGGCATGAAGTGGCTGGATACATCTACGAAGTTGGTTCTGATTTCCCTGGGCTCAAAGTAGGGGATTCAGTAGTGGTGGAGAACAATGTTGCCTGTGGGAAATGTGAACAGTGTTTGAACCAGAAGCCTCAGGCTTGTGAGCACATCTATAGTTATATGGATGATCAAGCAGGAATGGGCCAGTTTCTGGTGGTTCCCCGGGAGATGGTAATACCGTATGAAGGTCTCGATTATCCTGAAGCTACCCTTGCTGAGCCCATTACCGTTGCCCTTGATCTCAGCCGGGAGGCCGATGTCCAGCTGTTTGATGATGTCCTTATCATGGGACCGGGAATCATTGGCCTGAGTTGCATCAAGCTCGCCAAGTTGCGAGGTGCGCGGAATGTGGTCATGGTAGGCCACCATCTTGATACTCCCCGGGGAGCCTATAGAAGTGATGTTGCCAAAAAGCTTGGTGCAGACCTGGTCATTGATAGCACCAAAGCGGAGTGGAAGGAAGCGCTCAGACAGAAGTTCCCCAAGCTGTTCAACCGAGTGATTGTCACCTCTCCTCCTGCAACGCTTGGTGATGGTATTGAGCTTGCTGGGTTCTGTGGTTCCATTGTCTATGATGGTATTGATTTCAAAGATGACCAAGTGACATTCTCAGCGAATGATTTCCACTTTTCCAAGAAGCGTCTTATCGCCTCTCATGCCATCCCCAACTGGGGATTTCCACAAGCCTTTGAGTTGTTGAAACAGCACCATATCCCTAGTTCGCTCTTGCTGACGCATCGGTATTCCATGGATGAGTTGGATGCTGCGTTTGCTGTGTTTGGAAACAAGGATGAGCAAGTTATCAAGCCAGTGATACTCATTGATTAGGAGACTGTTGCAGACCACCGCTTGAGGTGGCCTGCATAAAAGACTTAGTGGGGCAGAACACCTTTGCGGATGATGATACATCCATATTTTACGATGGAACCGGAAACCACTACTGCATATGCACGCGTCGCTCTGTCATAGAATGCTTGCCGTTCGATTTTTTGGATTTTTGGTGTAGCAGGCCAGTATTTGTCCAAGACTGCCTGGAACGACTGCTCCACCGCAGGGTCTGCACTATCGCCCTCAGAGGGTTGCATCATCACTACAGGATCTTTGACATAATCATCAGGATTCATCAGACGGAAGATGCCGTCCAGTAGGTCTTCAACTTTGATTCCATCAGCTCTGATACAGCGGGAGGAACGGGTGTCTCCGGGATAGAACGCATCGACGATAACAATTTCGTCACCGTGACCCATTTTATCGAGTGCTTCCAGCAGTTCTGGACCGATGTAGGGGGAAATTCCGATTAACATGAGGCCACTCCTTTTCTTCTCTCACCTGGAGAAAGACCAGATAAGGTAGGTTTATAGTTCTAGTATAAAACTGAATTAGAAGGGAGTCAAATTATTATTATATAAAAAATTAACTGTGTTTTTACAGTCGATTGTTTATGTTCTGGATTGTCTGGTACCTCTCTCAAATACACGGGGCTCAAGAGACGGTAATAAACACCATCGAGAAGGTACTAAAAATCCAGGGATGGTTCCAACGATATGCATTTAATGAACGTCAAAAAGCAATGTTGGAAAGATTGACTACAGACTTCTATGGGGAACTGACTACCCAAAAATGGGCCAAGCTTTCGCATTGCAGCCATGATACTGCAATACGAGACATCAAAGACTTAATAGCTAACGGTATCCTAAGACAGTCAGAACGGGGAGGAAGAAGTACCAGCTACTCTCTGGTTCTCTAACAGTGTGAGCCTGCTAATACCTTACGGGTTTCCCTTCTCTCTGGCTCCTGTACATGCCTTCAATCAGCTTGACTGTCTCCCTTCCTTCCTCTCCAGAGGAGATAAGAGGGCCTTTCTTTAGCAGTGCCTGGGTGTAGTTCTCAATCTGCAGTGTGAAGAAGTAGGCAACCGGGTCTATGGAATTGAATAGATTGGTGTCTTCAGTCTTCCATACCTCGATGTTCTCCTGTTCCCCTTCGATGGTCCAAAGATCAGTAATGGGGGGCTCATCTAAAATTCGTCTCAATCTCACCAAAGAAATTGATATCAAAGGAATAGCGTATAGCTGATTTACTGAAGCAGACAAGATGGACAAAGTTTCTCGGCATAAAAGGGTTCCTTGCGTAGCATAGATATCCTAAATTACGCAAAATAATTAGTAATAATGCGTAGAAAGAGTTGTCTAATCTACGCATGTAGTGTATGATGCCTATATGAGTCGTTACATTTGGCAACTCCCTGACTGGCCTAATCTTACGTTTGATGCTTCTCTCTTGCTTGCAACACTCGGTGAGCTTGCATATGCACAAGGAATAGTAGAAACATTGCTCGCCCAAACGGGCATACCGGGGAAATTTGAGTTTGAAGCACAAATTCTCACTGATGAAATCTACCACTCACATGAAATCGAAGGTGAACATCTTGAACAAGTAAAACTGTATTCTTCACTTTGCCGTAGGTTACATGTTCCTAATGCTTCAATGAAACTCTCGGGTCCCCACATTGAAGGAGTAGTGGAATCCTTGTTGGATGCTTTAAAAGGGTCAGATAAACCGCTCAGCCATGAGAGACTGTTTTCTTGGCATCGTACGCTGTTTCCGCAAAACATCAGCGGTCCTTTTTCTATTCGTACTGGAGCCTATCGAACAGATGCCATTGCTGTAGTTGAAGGATCATTCAAGAACCAGCGAGTCCTCTTTCAAGCCCCACCAGCAGAGAGTGTTCTACAGGAAATGGAGGCATTTCTTACATGGGTCAACACTCCTTCTACAATTCCAAATGTAGTAAAAAGTGCAATTGCCCATCTCTGGTTTTTAACGATTCATCCTTTCGAGGATGGCAATGGTAGAATGGCGAGGATTATTAGCGATTATGTGTTGAATCAGAATAACACCGAGAATAAAGTCTTTTTCAGTCTTGCCACCCGGCTCAAGATACACCAAAAGGAGTATTACAAGCAGCTTCAGATGGCACAGAGTGGTGATTTGGAATGTACAACCTGGATTGTCTGGTACCTCTCTCAAATACACGAGGCTCAAGAGACGGTAATAAACACCATCGAGAAGGTACTAAAAATCCAGGGATGGTTCCAACGATATGCATTTAATGAGCGTCAAAAAGCAATGTTGGAAAGATTGACCACAGACTTCTATGGGGAACTGACTACCCAAAAATGGGCCAAGCTTTCGCATTGCAGCCATGATACTGCAATACGAGACATCAAAGACTTAATAGCTAACGGTATTCTAAGACAGTCAGAACGGGGAGGAAGAAGTACCAGCTACTCTCTGGTTCTCTAACAGTGTGAGCCTGCTAATACCTTACGGGTTTCCCTTCTCTCTGGCTCCTGTACATGCCTTCAATCAGCTTGACTGTCTCCCTTCCTTCCTCTCCAGAGGAGATAAGAGGGCTTTTCTTTAGCAGTGCCTGGGTGTAGTTCTCAATCTGCAGTGTGAAGAAGTAGGCAACCGGGTCTATGGAATTGAATAGATTGGTGTCTTCAGTCTTCCAGACCTCGATGTTCTCCTGTTCTCCTTCGATGGTCCAAAGGTCAGTAATGGGGGGCTCAGCAATACCACTTCTCCCTGCGATGAACATAGCCCCACCATCTGTCTGCACGCCTACCGAGGCAGCACTTGATCCGTGGACATGCACTTTGGCGTGGATGCCAGGTTTCTGGGAGTTAGATACTAGAATTGAAGCAATTGCCCCACTCTCAAATCGTACAGTCCCAACAGCGGTATCCTCTACCTCGATGTAGGGGTGGTTCACATTCTCCCACTGTGCATAGACCTCCTTGACCGGTCCAAGGTACCAGCAAAGCAGATCCAGCTGGTGAGGAGCCTGGTTTATCAACACACCGCCTCCCTCACTGTCCCACTTGCCTCTCCATGGGTCACTGTTGTAGTAGTCCTCATCTCGCCAGCCCAGCATCGTGACCTGGCCGATCATAGGAGTACCGAGTTTCCCATCATCGATAGCCTTCCTGATACGCTGACTTGCAGGGAACCACCGGCGTTGGCTTATGACGCCAAGCTGCTTCTTTTCTTGCTTTGCCACCTCGATCATGGCATCACATTCACTCACGGTAAGTGCCATCGGTTTCTCTACCAGGACATGGGCACCTGCCTGCAAGGCAGTAATGGCATGCTTCTTGTGCAGTGGATGGGGGGTGGTGATGATTACAGCATCAACCTTTTCTTGTTTGACCATTTGCTGCATGTCGGTGAAAGGGGTAATGTTCCACTCAGCTGCAAACGCCTCAGCTTTCTCCTTGTTCCTGCCCCAAACAGCAACCAAGCTACTCTCTTTTGCTTCCCTGATCGCCTTTGCATGAACGTGTGCTACCTTGCCATATCCTACCAGTGCATAACGAACCATAGTTTTCCTCACTTTTTACCGGGAACCAGTACAACCTTGAGAAGTTCTTCTTCACGATTGTAGAGTTTGTCGAACCAAAGCGGACCTTCTTCCAAAGGTGCCACCTTGCTGATCAAGTCATCCACCACAAGCGTCTTGTTTGCCATCATCTTTAGTACAGCTGGGTATTCCCCGTTGATCGCACACGTTCCCTGGAGTCTAATCTGTCGGGTTACGACCTGTTGTAGTGGAATTTTGATTTCAGGAGTGATATTTCCCACTAGAACAACCTCTCCTCCTTTTTTTACCAGGGAGAGCGCTGTCTGAACGGGAGCTGTAGCGCCCACTGCCTCAAAGACAAGGGGGAGCATTTGTCCTGCAGTAATCTGCTGGACGTGTGAGAGCATATCGCTTTGTGTTGGATCAAATGCTTTGTCTGCACCTACCTCCAGAGCCTTTTTCCTTCTGTTCTCATCAAGATCCAATGCGATGATGGTACCACTGGTCATGGTCCTCAGTAGTTTGATGATCAGGAGCCCTATCAAACCGGCTCCTACCACTGCAACATCGTCTGCAAGAGAAACTTGGGCGAGTGAAATTGCATGGGCAGCAACGCCCGCTGGTTCTGCGAGGGATGCCTGTATGAAATCCAACGAGGGGGGAAGATGAAACAAGATTCGCTCTTCCACCAAGGCGTACTCAGCGAAAATGCCATCCTGTTTGTACTCTTCACAACTAACCCCAAGTACCCTGCGGTTGTCACAAAGATTGAACAGACCTTGTCTGCAGTAGGAACAGGTACCACAGTAGATGGTGGAGTCGAAGGTAACACGGTCGCCAACGGCAAAGCCGGTGACCATCGCACCAACTTCTTCAATGACGCCACTTCCTTCGTGCCCCATAACAATAGGGGGGCGACGTCGCCCGCTTGATCCATCATAGCCGTGGACATCGCTACCACAGATAGCAGCTGCCTTGACGCGAATGAGCACCTGGGTAGGGGATGTGATGACAGGGCGCTCCACATCTTGCATTTCCAATTTCTTATAGTCAGTGAGAACAAGTGCTTGCATCTTTACCTCTGAATACGTGCACTGCCACCCTGGGCAAGTGCTTCCACCTGGGCCAAGGTGGCCATGGTGGTATCACCGGGATAGCTGGTTAGGAGCGCTCCATGGGCCCAACCCAGGCGTAGTGCTTCCTCCGGCTCTTTCCCTTCCAACAGTCCATAGATGAGACCACTGGCGAAACCATCTCCCCCTCCAACCCGGTCATAGATATCCAGGTCACAGGTGGGAGCCTGATACCCCTTCCCATTGAGATGGAGTACTGCACTCCAGCGGTGTCGGTTGGTTGATTGTACTTCCCGCATGGTGGTTGCCACCGCCTTAATCTGGGGGAACCGCTTGGAAACGGTCTCCATCATTGCATAGAACGAGGATGGATCGAGCTTGTCAGTCTTGTGTACTTCCGGCCCCTTGAGCCCCAATCCGAGCTGGAGATCTTCTTCATTGCCGATGAGCACATCAACATGTTCAACGATGGAAGAAAGTGTCTCTTGGGCAACCTGCTGGGGATCTTGACCCGATTCAGCGACGGACTTCCAAAGCTTCTCACGATAGTTCAGGTCGAAGGAGATGATAGCACCTTGTTCCTTTGCTTTTTCCATTGCATGGATGATCAGGGAGGGAATGGTTGGGGAGAGTGCACTGAAGATACCACCGCTGTGGAACCATCTCACCTTCTGGGTGAAGATGGCATCCCAGTCAAAGCTATCCTTGGTGAGTAAGGATGCCGCTTCATTGCTTCGGTTATAGAAAACCACCGGGGCGCGAAGCCCTTGGCCCCGATCGCTGTACACATGGGCCATATTGGGACCCCTGACCCCATCATGGGCAAAGCGTTTGTAGAACGCCTGTACCCCCATTCTTCTGACCTCGCTCTCAATTTTCTGTCCGACGGGGTAGTCTACCATTGCACTCGCAATGGCTGTTCTTTGCCCAAAGGCCCTGCTCAGGTTTGCAGCCACATTATATTCACCACCTGAAACATGCAAATCAAGATTCTGGGCATATTCGAAAGGAATTACGCCCGGGTCGAGACGAACAACCAAAGCTCCAAGTGAGAGAAAATCCAAGGATGCGTCCTCTTTGTTTATGAGTGGAAATGATGCCATCTACAGACCTCCAGTGTGTTTATACGGTATAGGTGGTGCTGGCGGTATCTCCGCCACGACCGGTCCAGTTAGTGTGGAAAAACTCTCCCCGATTCTTGTCGATGCGTTCATAGGTATGGGCGCCAAAATAGTCTCTCTGTGCCTGTAGAAGGTTAGCGGGCAGATGTTCAGTTCTGTAGCTGTCAAACCAGGAGAGTGCAGCACTCAGGGAGGGGGTGGGAATACCATTCAGCGCAGCAGCAGCAACTACTTCTCTCAGACTTTGATGATTTTCCTCTAGGACCTGAACGAAGTAGGGGTCCATGATTAGGTTCTGCAGCATGGGATTCTTGGCAAATGCCTCACTTATTTTGTCCAGGAATGCAGAGCGGATGATGCAACCACCTCTCCACATGAGGGCAATCCCTCCTAGGTCTAGGTCCCAGTTGTTTGTCTCTCCTGCTGTCTTGATCAGGCTGAATCCCTGTGCGTAGCTGATAATCTTCGCAGCGTAGAGTGCCTTGCCAAGCATGGTGATGAATGCTTTCTGATCAGAAACAGGGTGGTTGGGTGCTAAGTTGAACACTTTACTGGCTGCAAGACGTTCGTCCTTCTGGCTGGAAACACTTCTTGCAAAGACCGATTCAACGATCAAGGTCAAGGGAACACCCTCATGAAGTGCGCTGATGCCAGTCCATTTGCCGGTCCCTTTCTGTCCGGCTGTATCAAGAATCTTGTCAAGCAGGAAGGACCCGTCTTCTTCCTTATATCCAAGGATGTCCGTGGTAATCTCAATCAGGTAGCTGTCCAGGTCGCCTTCATTCCAATGAGCGAAGATACGCTGCATGCTCTCATTGTCAAGCTTCAAGAGACGATGCATGAGGTCGTAGATCTCACCGATAAGTTGCATGTCCCCATACTCGATACCGTTGTGCACCATCTTTACATAATGCCCTGCGCCTCCGCTTCCGATCCAGTCGCAGCAGGGCTGTCCATGTACATGTGCGCTGATGCCCTGGAGTATGGGCTTCACTGCCTCCCATGCAGATTTTGAGCCACCAGGCATGATGGATGGTCCCTTCAATGCCCCCTCTTCACCTCCCGATACACCTGTACCTATGTAGAGCAAACCCTTGCTTTCTACGAAGGCCATTCTCCTCTCGCTGTCTTCGTAATTGGAATTTCCCCCATCGATGATGATATCTCCTGCCTCCAGGAGTGGGATAAGCTTTTCAATGGTGTCATCGACAGCTTTTCCTGCCTTTACCATCATCATCACTTTTCTGGGACGTTCCAGATTTTCAACCAGTTCTTCAAGGCTGTGGGTACCTATGATGTTCTTTCCTTTCGCCCTGGAATCAAGGAAGGCATCGACTTTCGCGATGCTCCTGTTGAAGACAGCGACACGAAACCCTTTGCTTTCCATATTGAGCACCAGGTTTTCTCCCATTACTGCAAGACCAATAAGGCCGATTTTTGCTTTCATTGGTGTATGGCTCCTCATCTTAAATTCTTCGTTTTGCGATTACATCTCTCATTTTATTCAAATTTTCCACCCCTGAGTTCTCCAAAAGTTCAAGGATTTCCACATACAGGACATCGATGAGAACCAAGGAGGTGATTCTTGCGGAGAAGGACTCTGCGACAATTCGGGAGCAACAGGCTCTAACTGGCAGTACATAGTCTCCTAGTTTTGCTAGGGGAGAGCGTCCATTGCTGGTTAAAATCAGCAACTTGGCTCCATTGTTCCTCAGTTCTTCTGCCAAGGCAAGGGTATCATACCCTTCGCCGGTGTGGCTTATGATCAATGCAACATCATCCTTTGTCGCTTGACTGGCAAGCATCAGCTGCATATGAAAGTCTGCAGCGTACTGACAGTTGATTCCTGTTCTGATCAACTTATGGTAGGCATCTTGTGCAAGGGTATTGGATCCTCCTAGTCCCATGAGAAATACAGAGTGAGCCTTGGCTATCAGGTTCGCGATTTCCTTGATAGCCTTACGGTCAATGCTCAGCAATGTTTCTGCAAGCGTTTGCTGTGCATTCTTGAAGACCATGTCTACGACATCTTCTCCCTCGGTCACCTCTGTTTCAAAAAGTTGTTCATTTCTGGGTATGGTTTCCCTTGCGAGAGCGATTCGAAAGCGCTGATATCCTGAGTATCCCAGCTTGCGTGCAAAACGCACCATGGTTGATTCGCTGATCCCAATTCTTTCAGCAAGTTTCTCAATACTCGGGTTTACCGATTCCTTGGGGTGCTCAAGGATGAAGTCAGCTATTTTTTTCTCTTTCGCACTGAGTGTGTGATACTTGCTCCGAATTGTATAGATGGCACTGACTTCCTGCATAGAGCTCCTCTTGTAGGTAGTATAGTATGAAAAAAATATTCAGGCAATGAGAAAAAAATATTCATTTATCGCTATACAATTTCAAAAAAGGGGGTATACTATAGCTAAAAGGTTGTATTTGTACAATTTTACAAAGGAGATGAAGAAATGAAGACGAAAACAATGATCGTTTTTGTGTTGTTGCTCGGGCTTTTGTTGGCACCGATGTTTGCACAAGGGACAAAAGATGCAGCTCCGCAAGAAATTCGTGTTTTGTTGGCGAACCACCCTTACGGTGAGTTGCTGAAGACCAAGATTCCTGAATTCGAAGCAGAGACTGGAATCAAGGTGAACTATGAGAGTCTGCAGGAAAGCCAGCTTACCAATAAGTTGACCACTGAATTCGCAACCAACAGTTCTACCGTTGATGTGTTTATGACACGTCCACTCCAGGAAGGCTTGATGTTCATCAAGAATGGTTGGTATGAGAGTTTGGACAACTATGACTTTGCTGATTATCCTAAGAACTCAGTTGATATCGGCCGGAAAGATGGGAAAGCGTATATTGTTCCTCTCGTAACCGAGTGGCAGGTCATGTACTACCGCAAGGATTTGTTCCGTAAGGCTGGTCTCTCAATTCCAACCACGTTTGCAGAACTTGAGAATGCTGCAAGAGTCTTGAACAAGGATGGAATTGCAGGTATTGCCTCGAGAGGCAAGGGTGCTGCAGCAGTAACCCAGCTTTCTTCCTATGTCTACAACTTTGGTGGTAGGTATCTTGAGAATGGAGAGGCTGTTTTTGATAGCCCAGAGGCAATCGAAGCCATTCGTTATTATGGGAAATTGCTTGGAAATTATGGACCACAGGGTGTGACAAGCATGTCCTGGGAAAATATCATGCCAGTGTTCCAGGCTGGAAAGGTCGCAATGTGGACTGATGCAAGTGTCTTCTATGGACAGATTGTCGATCCAGCAAAGACCCAGATTCCCGCAGAGGACATTGGGATTGCACAGCTTCCCAGAGGGCCAAAAGATGATTCACCGTTCACTGTAGTTTCTTGGGGTATGGCAATGTCCTCAGCTTCAAAGAACAAGGATGCTGCACAGAAATTCCTCGACTGGGCAACAAGCAAGGAACTGGCCAAAGAAGGTATGCTCTCGAACATTACCATGGCTCGAAACTCCGCTTGGGCTGATGCTGAGGTCAGAGCAGTCATGAATCCGGGTTTGGTTGAGACACAGGCCCATGCTGCAAAGAATGGATACCCGTTTGACCGTCCATTCATGAGTTCTGTTGGACAGGCTCGTGACCTGATTGGAGAGGTTATCATCGAATCCATCAACACCAAGGGGACTTCAAGCAAGCTTGAGGCACTTGCCAGAGAAAAGGCAGATGCTGTCGATGAGCTTTTGAAGGCTGACGGTGAGTACGGACTCTAAGTAAGTAGTAACTGGAATTGGCCGACCGAGCGTATCGGTCGGCCTATCGCATTGCAAGGAGTTGTCCCATGGCCAAACAAGGTTTCTTAGAAAAAAATCTACGCTATTTATTCCCACTGCCTGCTGTACTATTCGTGATAATACTGATGGTGTTTCCGGTAGTGTATACATTCTTTCTTAGTTTTACTGATTGGTCATTGACCAGCGGGAAACCTCTCTCTATTGTGGGATTAGAAAGTTACCTCAAGGTGCTCAAGGAACCCAGGTTTATAGAGTCACTGGGAAGGACTTTCTACTTTACGTTTGGGGCAGTAATCGTGGAGATGGTTCTTGGAACCGTCCTTGCCCTGATTCTCAACCGGAAGTTCAAAGGGCAGGGTATGGTGAAAACCTTGTTGTTGTTGCCCTTGGTTGCAACTCCGGTTGCCATTGGTATTGTGTGGAACCTGTTTTACGATCCGACAATTGGTATTCTCAACTATGTGCTTAGCGTACTGAAGCTACCACAAAGTGGGTGGGTCAGTGATGCTAGGACCGTTATGCCTTCCTTGATTCTGGTGGATATCTGGGAGTGGACACCTATGATTACCATTATCGTCCTTGCAGGTCTTGCTGGTTTACCCTCTGAACCCTATGAATCGGCCAGGGTAGATGGGGCAAATGCCAGACAGGTTCTGTTTCAAATTACGCTTCCTATGTTGATGCCGACAATTCTTACTGCTGTTATCCTTCGGGCCATCGATGCCTTAAAAACCTATGATATCATCTACTCGATGACTGGGGGAGGGCCAGGGTATGCTTCGGAGAACCTGAATGTCTTGGCGTTTAAATATAGCTTTGAATATTTCAGAATGGGGCAGAGTGCTGTCATGTTGGTCTTCCTGTTTGCCATCGTCATGCTCTTCAGCTTGATGGTGATGCGCGTACGTAGCATTTTCGAGTTGTAGGAGGCCAAGGCATGCAGAGAAAACCCATTCACTCAATACTCTTCGGCATTATGCTGTTGTTGATCATCATACCAATCCTGTTTCCTTTTATCTGGATGCTGATGAGTTCGTTTAAGACCCAAGTTGACATCATCAGTTGGCCTCCAAAGTTCATATTTACCCCAGTGATGCAGAACTATGAAAGGGTGTTCATAGAGCAGGATTTCCTGCACTACATGAAAAACTCAGTTATTGTATCGGTGGTAAGTGTATTCTTTTCACTTATTCTTGGGCTTCCTGCAGCCTATTCCATTGCTCGGTACAAGCAGAATAAACTTTCTGTCTTTATCTTGGTCGCACGCTTGATGCCAGGCATTTCATTTCTTATGCCTTGGTACATTGTCTTCTCAAGGCTACACTTGATGGATAGTTATGTTGCGTTGATCCTCAGCCATATGCTTATTGCACTTCCTTTGGTCGTATGGGTTATGGCTCCTTACTTCGATTCGGTACCTCGTGAGCTTGAAGAGGCTGCAATGGTGGACGGGCTGACACAGCAAAGTGCGTTCCTCAAGATTTTGTTGCCACTCTCCGGCCCTGGGGTAGTTACGGCAACCACGTTGAGTTTCATCTTCAGTTGGAACAACTTCATGTTCAGCCAGGTGTTGAGTCAACAGAAAACAAGAACGCTCCCCATCGCTGTATATAACTTCCTAAGCTATGTTGAAGTTGACTGGGGTGCGGTCATGGCAGCTGCGGTAGTCATCATGGCCCCGGCAATTATTCTTACGATGTTCTTCCAGAAGTATGTTGTCAAAGGACTTACAATGGGAGCTGTGAAAGGATAGTCCCGCTCTCTCTTGATGCTTGTCTAGTTTCCCCCCCATACCCTCTGCTATACTGTAGCAGAGGGTTTCCTACATGAGAAGAATCGGTGTTCACGAAACTCGTTTCAAGGAATACGGGAACGACGATGTCGTAGCCCTGTTTCCCAAAGTGAGGGAGAACGAATACAATCTGCTCGAGATCAAGGCAGAACGCTTGCTCTCCTTATCTCCCCTTGGGCTTAAACGCATATCCTTGGAAGCCCGAAATTTCCAGCTTGATCTCTCCTATTCCCTTGTCCTTGGCCCTCTCTACGACCTCTCATCCCAGGATGAAGAGGTGAGAAAAAGGGGACTCTCAACAGTTGAACAAATCATCAGGAACATCGGGCAAATGGGTGGAGGAAGCCTAAATGGACCTTTTTACACTTCTTTTCCTCCTGTGCTCCACTTGAAACCTCAGAAGGATCGCTTATTTGAACAGAGTGTAGGCAGTCTAAGAACATTGGCTATCATTGCTGAGAACGAGGATGTCTTGTTGAACATCCGTCCGGTAAATCGTTACGAACACTTCTTTTTGAACACTGCCTTAGATGCTCTGCAGTTCGTCCGAGCAATCAATCATCCCAGTTGCGGGATTGATCTCGATACCTTCCATATGAATATCGAGGAGTCGGACATGCTTGCAGCATTCGAGCAAGCCGGGTACTACCTACACTGCATCCATATCAGGGAGAACAATGGACAGGCAGTGGGTAAGGGACAGTTACCATGGGATCTTATCAAGGAAAGACTCGATCTCATACACTTTGAAGGTTCGCTTGTCCATGCCCCAGAGAGTGATATTCAGGATATGGAGATACCTCCTTTTGAGGGTAAGAAGATTAGGCAGATACTTAGCTAGGAGCTTTTCTTCCTTCCTTAAATTATGTAGGCTGTTTGCAGGAGCACCTATGCATAAAAATACATATGATACTACAAGTGTGATTACCATGGCCCCTGGAGTTTCCAGAAGGGTTCTTTCCCATACTTCAGAACTGATGTTGGTTGAGGTAACCTTCGCTTCTGGTGCGGTGGTTCCTGCCCATAGTCACCCCCATCAGCAAATAAGCTATATCAAGTCAGGGCGTTTTTCGTTTACAAGCAACGGAGAGGAAGTGGTAGCAGATCCTTCCGATTCCCTGGTATTTCCTTCGAACGTGGAGCATGGCGTCACCTGTTTGGAAAAAGGTGTGGTGCTCGATTGCTTCACCCCCGCTCGAGAGGATTTTCTTTAGGATCCCTTCAGGCTTGAGGGAGGCACCCCATGATGCTGTCGGAAGACCCTTGAGAAGTAGTTCTGATCATGGAACCCCGTCATCTCAGCTACCTCTCGTATGGTATAATTACTATCACAGAGGAGTTTGTAGGCCTTCTCCATTCTGACCCTCGTCAGATATTCTACAAAGGTAGCCCCAAGATAGGTCTTGCAGAGCTGGCTGAAATACTTTGTATTCAACCCGATCAAATTGGCCGCATCCTCCAGAGAGATAGGGCTCTCCATATGTTCTTCCAGATACTGCTTGATGAAGGCAAACGGGCGTTCATACCGATCCATGCGGTCTTGCTCGATAGCTTTGCAGGCAGTATCAAGGAGATCCATGAGATATATTTCCATCTCCATCACTGAGCTCTTGGGGACACTGGGAATTCTCAGAAGTGTAACGGCTTTGCCAACTTCATATGAGAAGACCGTAAGTACCTCGAATAGCTCATCAATCGCCCTTTCTTCTTGTTCATGAGAACCCAGAATGACATCGAGGAGCTCATGAGCGAGAGTCCGTGCCCGTTCTAGCTTTGCATCCAAGGTCTCAGAGAGCATCTGATTCCGAATCTGGATAATCTTTCTCTGGTCTTTGGGGGTAACAAGTACATCACTGTATCGTTGCAATCGAAGATTCTGACGGAATGCCGTGGTGTAGGCAATTGAGGCAGTAGCGATGGAGTGGGGGATCAGTGCAAAATCGTTAAAGGGTACCCCGATACCGATGGTAATTTCCTGCTCTTTTTGTCTTCCTGCAATCTGTTCTATCACTTTTGCACTCTGATTGGTAAACAGCAAGACGGTGATTCGGTCAACAGAAGGGAAGTAACTGAGCCATAAATGCCCCCAAGTCCTTCCTTGCATGAAAAATTCCTGTATCTCTTCTTCCGGCAAACCTCCTATAATCAATGCTACTCCCTCTTTCTCCTTGATACCCTGCATCATGAAATAACTCTGCATAGCATCCTCGGACACACGGCCATATTTCAGCGCAGCAAAGAACTCCCTGGAGAAAATGTTCAGTACCTCCCGAATCTCCTCTTCTTGTTGCAACTTGTTCTCTTTCTGCTTCTCGAGATTGGCAATCAGGCGGTCGAGAAGGTCATAGACCTCTTTTCGCTGTACTGGTTTTACAAGGTATTCACTTGCCTTCAGTCTGATTGCCTGGTGGGCGTATTCAAAGGTGCTCCATGCAGTGAGAAATACAATATAGCACTCGCTGTGTTCCTTCCTGATGAGTTTTGCTGCTTCCAATCCATCCATACCGGGCATACGGATATCGAGAAAGGCAATATGGGGATGGTACTGCTTGGCTAGGAGTACCGCTTCATTGCCATTTCCGGCTTTTACAACCCTGATAGGGAGCTTTGCTCTTGTAACGAGCAGTTCGATTGCATCACATTCAAGAGGTTCATCATCTGCGATCAGCAGCGTGTACATGTCGTGTCCCTCCTAATTGATTTGGAATGGAAATGCTGACCACTGTTCCCCCTTCTTCACTGATACGATGTATAGCTACATTAGCCTTCCCCTTGCAGTAGTGGTCGAGTCGGTCGATGATGTTCTTGATCCCGATATGTTGCTTTGGTTTTCCTTTCTGCTGTATAAGCTTTTGCTCATCGATACCGACTCCCGTATCGGTAATAGTGATCAAGACATGCTTCTTCTGTGCTTGTACCCCAATGGTGATACTTCCACCCTCTACCTTTGGTTCAAGACCGTGGATCATGGAGTTCTCAACAAATGGTTGGATGACCAATGGGGGAAGCCTCATCTCCATAAGGTCAGGAGGACAGGTAATGGTGTAATGCAAACGGTCCTTGAACCGGAACTGTTGTATGGTGAGATATTCACGAACAAATTGGAGCTCTTCCCCAAGAGATACATCCTCGTGTTCCTCCAAGGTGTAGCGAAAAATGGAGGCAAGGCTATCGAGCAGGTCGACGGTGGAATCAGCATTTTCGAACAAGGCGGTACGGCTGATAATGTTCAGTGTATTGAAGAGGAAGTGGGGGTTGATCTGCGCCTGGAGTGCCATGTATCGCGCTTTTTCCAACTCCCTGGTGGTGCGTAGCTGTTCCAATTCCTGCTTATGGACCGTTTTCTCTAGTTTTTGATTTTCCTCAATCATGTGGAGCCGCTCCTTCAGACTCTCCCGCATCTGATTCATGCTCTGCTCGAGATAGCGAATCTCTTCTGGCCCTTCCAGGGGAATCGGGGGTCCATCAAACTGCCCATGGAAAATTTCTTTCGCAGTATCAACCATAGAATTCACTGGGGTGACCAGGCGCATGGTCATTCTGTACATGGCAATTGTGTAGGCTATCGCAATGAAAAGAAAGACGAGTATTGCAATAGTCCGATAATTGAGAATCTGTTGTCTTGTCTCCTGCATCCAGACAACCTCATTTTCCACAATTGCGCTCAGGTACTGGTTGAAGGTATAGTCTTGCAGATACGTATAGACCCTGTCGGTGGAGTAGAATAGGTTGAAATACTCAAGTCCCTGACTCTCCTTGTCCATCGCTTGCAGCTTTTCAAGGTTAGCATTGATGTAGTTGATACCATTGCTGATGCCTTGATAGAGGAAATACCGTTGGGGATCTTCCTCATAGGATACAGCAATTCTCTGTAAACTGATGTTGATCTCTCTGTCCAAGAGGGAGAAATCAGCCAAGAGAGAGGCATGCTTCTGTGAATCGTCTTCATTGGCAATGAGCGTGAACAACGTCCTGCTTTGTGCAAGTTGTCCGCTCAAGGTGTTGATGGCCTCATAGCGGCTGTTGCGGTTTTGCATCTGGGAGAGAAGGCCGAAAACAAGACTGAACACAATAATTACCAATGCAAGGATAATGCTTAGCATTGCCATGTTGTAGGAGAGCAGCCATCCTCTCAGTGTTCCTGCTTGTTTTTGGTGGTCCTGGTCTACGTCGTCAACTGTCATGATGAAACAGTATAGCATGTTGAGGGTGATAATGGAGAAGATATTCCTCAGTGCATTTGTATTCTACGATACCGGATATACCAGCTAAAGCATTGCGGGTGGTAGGACAAAAGGAAGATTTTTCATGAATTTTCCCCAATTTTCCGGCTTTCTTTGCAATGAATCGTACGAGATACTGTGGATGAATCAAAACACTTGTTCCTGAAGGAGGAACCCTATGAAAAAAATGCTCGTGTCCGTATTATTGGTCACCCTGCTCATTGCACCGGTGTTCGCACAAGGTACTTCTGAGAGCTCATCCCAGAAGCAGATTGTGCTTCGTCTTGCTGACAACCAGCCTATCGGTTATCCAACTATCCTTGGTGACGAGGAATTCGCACGTTTGGTAGGAGAGTACACCGACGGTCGTATCAAGATTGAAGTGTACCCTCAGGGCCAGCTTGCTGATGAGAAGAGCGCCATCGAACAGGTTCAGTTTGGTGGAATTGACTTCACTCGTGTCTCCATTTCTCCCCTTGCATCCTTCCAGCCATTGTTGAATGCGTTGCAGATGCCGTATCTCTACCGCGATGCGAACCACATGTGGAACGTACTCAATGGTGAAATTGGCCAGTTCTTCCTTGACTCCATGGAAGAGAAAGGCTTTGTTGGACTGGTATACTACGATAGTGGTGCACGCTCCTTCTACAACACCAAGAAGCCTATCTACACTGTCAAAGATCTGGCAGGTATGAAGATTCGTGTTCAGGAGTCAACTCTGATGATGGGCTTGGTACAGGCTCTCGGTGCAGTTCCAACCCCGATGGCTTACGGAGATGTCTACAGTGCACTGCAGACCGGTGTTATCGACGGTGCTGAGAACAACTGGCCTTCCTATGACTCCTCCAGCCACTACGAAGTCGCCAAATATTACTCAATTGATGAGCACACCCGTGTTCCTGAGATGATCATTGCTTCCAAGATCACCATGGACAAGCTTTCTGCCGAGGATCAGGCTATTATCAAGAAAGCAGCCAAGGAATCCCAGGCAGTGCAGATTGCAGCATGGGCAGACTATGAGAAGAAGAGCGAAGCGAAGGTTCGCGCAGCTGGTTCACAGATCAATAAGATCAATGACCAGGCAGAGTTTGCAGCAGCAATGGCTCCTCTCTACGAGAGTCAGCTGAATGCAGAACAGAAAGCTTGGGTTGAAAAGATCAAAGCTGTCAAATAACGAATACGTGATTTACAATGGGTGTGGAGCCAAGCTGGCTCCACACCTTTTGCTGTAATTCTGTCGAATTGGAGGTATCCCATGGAGCAGTTCAAGAAAGTACTTGACTCCCTGTTCGCCTGGATTCTCAAAGTGGCCATGGTGATGTTGACGGCGATGGTGGTAATCGTCTTCCTCAACGTTGTCCTACGGTATGGATTCCATTCTGGTGTCCATTGGGCTGAAGAGATATCCCTTGTTATCGTTATCTGGTTTACATTCATCTCCATGGCCCTCGGTGTCAAGGAGAACCTGCACATCAACATCACTGTGCTTCCCCGGAAGTTACCAGAGAAATTTTTTATTATCCTCGATGTCATCAAGGATGCGCTTGAGATACTCATCGGTGCCATATTGATACTATTTGGTTGGAAACTGACACTAAACGGTGCCAGGTCCTTCCTGCCGGCAACCCATATTCCCAACTCAATCAACTATGTAGTACTTCCTATCGTGGGAATCTTCATTATTCTCTACGCTGTACTCTATTTGCTTGAAGACTTGAAACGCTATAAGAAAGGAGGAGTACAGTCATGATGAATGCTTCAATGGGCTCCTTTATCCTGATTGGCTCCTTTGTTGTGATGCTGATCTTCAAGTTCCCGATTACGTTCTCCCTCTTTCTCTCCTCCGTTTTTGCCGCGATGTACCTCAATATTCCGATGATGTCCATTGTGCAGCGGTTGGTTAGCGGAGTGAACTCATTCAGCCTTTTGGCCATCCCGTTCTTCATCCTCAGTGGTGAGATTATGAGCCAGGGTGGCATCTCCCGTCGCTTGGTAGCCTTTGCAAATGCCCTCATCGGTAGGGTGCGTGGCGGGCTTGCACAAGTGAATATCCTTGCATCGATGTTCTTCGGTGGTATCAGTGGAAGCGCTGTTGCCGATGTCTCCTCCATTGGAGCCATGCTTATTCCTATGATGGTCGATGACGGATATGACCCAGACTTCGCTGTAGCAGTCACTGTTACCAGTGCGTGTGAAGGGATCTTGATTCCTCCAAGCCATAATATGATTATATTTGCCATGGCTGCCGGTGGTGGTGTCTCAGTAGGAAAGCTCTTCCTAGGAGGGCTCCTCCCAGGTGTAGGCCTTGGCCTTATGCTCATGATCCCCACAGCAATTATTGCCTATATGCGTGGTTACCCCAAAGAGAAGGGATTTGGTTGGAAAAAGACCCTCAAGCTGGCACGTGATGCATTCTTTGGGCTTTTTACGATTCTTATCATCATGGGTGGTGTTATCAGTGGGGTATTTACTGCCACTGAGTCCGCAGCTGTTGCAGTGGTTTACTCGTTCATCATCACCTTCTTCGTCTATCGTGAGATTCCCCTCAAGCAGATGGGCTCCATCCTCCGCAACTCCCTGAAGACCTTGGCAATGGTTATGAGCTTGATTGCCGCAGCATCCTCATTTGGGTACCTGATGGCATTTCTACGTATTCCCCAGGCTGTCACCAATGGCTTGTTGGCAATAAGCGGAAATCGTGTGGTCTTGCTTCTCTTGATCAACCTGATGTTGCTGGTGCTTGGAACCATCATGGATATGGCTCCGTTGATCATCATCACCACTCCGATTCTCTACCCGGTTGTGGTTACCCACCTGGGGATGGATCCCATCCAGTTTGGTGTCATGATGATCCTCAACTTGGCAATCGGACTTACCACGCCACCGGTTGGAAGTGCGCTCTTTGTTGGTTGTTCAATCGGGAAGATTTCCATCGAGAAAGCAACCAAGGCGATCATGCCGTTCTATATCATGATGGTTGTTGATCTGATGCTGGTGACCTTCTTCTCTCCGACAACGATGTTCCTGCCTTCTTTGATGAACTAGAGCACCAATTTGTTCCAAATACAAGCCCTGTTGGCCTTTGTGGTCAGCAGGGTTTCTCATAGTTGCCGAGTGCAGAGACTCTTTGTATGTTATAAGTATAACCAAGGAGGTTTTTCATGCACATGACCTATTTTCTCCCAACCAAACTTGTATTCGGACAAGATACACTGTCAACACTTCACGAGCAGTCACTTCCCGGTAAGAAGGCGTTGATCGTTATTTCCAGTGGGACATCAACCCGGAAGTACGGCTATCTTGGTCGAGTGGAAGAACAATTGAAGCAAGCTGGTGTTGCCTATGAAGTCTTTGACAAGATTCTTCCAAATCCCGTTAAACGGCATGTTGCCGAAGGGGCTGCACTTGCCAAGGAGAAAGGTTGCGACTTTGTCATTGGTCTTGGTGGGGGGTCGGTTATCGACTCTGCAAAGGCAATTGCCATCATGGCAACCAATGAGGGGGATTATTGGGATTATGTCAGTGGAGGCTCTGGAAAAGGTAAGCCCATGAGTAAGAAGCCGCTTCCGGTTGTAGCCATTACCACTACAGCCGGAACCGGCACAGAGGCAGACCCTTGGTTGGTTATTACCAAGGAAGAGACCAATGAGAAGATTGGTATGGGTACTGAGGATACGTTCCCAACACTTAGTATCGTAGACCCGACTTTGATGGTCAGTGTTCCTCCCCAGCTTACTGCATTCCAAGGATTCGATGCACTGTTCCACAGCACAGAAGGGTATCTCAACAAGACAGCAAATACGTTCAGTGATCTCTATAGCTCGGAAGCAATCAGGCTCATTGGCAAGAGCTTGAGAACTGCAGTTGCGGATGGTAAGAACCTTGCTGCTCGTGAAGATGTGGCTTTAGCCAACACGCTTGCAGGTTTGGTCGAATGGACCAGTGGATGTATCAGCGAACACTCGCTGGAGCATGCCATGAGTGCCTTCCATCCTGAGCTTCCTCACGGTGCAGGGCTGATCATGATCAGCAAGGCATACTATACCCATATTGCCGAGAATCATATTGCAGATGAACGAATGACAGCAATGGCGAAGGCACTGGGTAAGGAAGATGCAACAGAGGCAATGGATTTTGTAAGAGCATTGGAAGATCTCCAGAGGGATTGTGGGGTTGCAGACCTCAAGATGAGTGACTATGGAATGACTGAAGAGGAGATTCCCTTGATGGTGAAGAACGCCAGAGAGAATATGGGAGGTCTGTTCGAGGTCGATCCTATGACCCTCAGTGATAAGGATTGTCTGGAGATTTACCAGCAGTCGTTTAGATAGTTTACAATGTGGTATCATCCATCCGTTTCTTGTGTTGCAAGGGGCGGGTGTTTTTTTTTTGTGGTACTCTGTTTGAGAACCATAGGGAAGAAGCATACTGTCAGCTAGTGGAGGATTAACCCTGTTGTCAAAAGCAATCGTTACAGCTTGGGGGAACCGACAACCTGCTATAGTACTCACTACCGTGCATGAGAGCGGTATGTCCTGTAGCATCTATCCCACTTGTGCAGATCTTTATCAAGATACTGAGATTGTTAAGGCCAACAACTCCTTCAATAAGGCGAAACAGAACCACTGAGGGGGGGGAGCCTACTATGTGTTGAGGAAAGCATCCAATCCCGTCAAACACCCTGGGCACGGAGCACTCGTACTCCATGCCTAAGAGGGATACAGATGTCAGGAACAGTTCTTCTAATGAGCCAAGTGAGAGGAGAGCACGAGTTTCTCCTTCACGGTCAAACGAAGCACTTCTTCCTGAGAGACAAGCTTGCTGTACTGCTTCTTCAGAGCAGTGACAACCGCTTTCTGGCTAGGAAGTGCTTCTATTGCTTGCTCATAGCGATCAGTGAGCTCAAGTAGCAAAGCTTCTTTCTTTCCGTATGCATCAAGCAATACCTTCACAGTATCCAATAGTTCTTTCAGTTTAACTTGCACATTCAACTGGTATCCTCGATGCAATTCATCAACCAAGGTTGCTACCGGGACGATTCTCTTAACCCGGTATGCGTTGCTTCCAGCAAATACATATCCGCTGTTCAGCAATCCTCTTCTTGCATTGTTCAATGCAATGGAGATGCAGTAGTGAGCCTGTTCCGCCTTACAGGTAGCCAGGCACTTCCATGCGCATCGGAACGATGGATTGTTTCCAGCTTCACTATTGAGGATGAATTGGTTGCGAATTGCGCGACCCGGCATTCCTACAGGACTTTTGATGAGTCCTATTTGTTCCTTCGTGCAAGAGACATAGGCTTCCTTGAAACGAATATCAGCGTCACACTCGTCAGTGGCTACAAAACGGGTTGCCATCTGTACGGCACTTGCACCGAGACTGAGTACTTTGTAGATATCCTTCCCTGTGTAGACACCACCTCCTGCGATGACAGGAATAGCAACACCCTTGCTCTCTTCAAAGGGTTTCAATGCTTCTACTACCAAGGGAACGATTGTCTCCAGTTGATACTCTGGATCATCCAGTTGTTCAGCGGTGAAGCCGAGGTGTCCCCCGGCTTTTGGCCCTTCCACGACGACTGCGTCCGGGGTGTCGCCATACAGCTTCTCCCACATGCGGAAAATCATCTGTGCTGCCCTGGCTGAGCTTACGATAGGGGCAAGTTTGACATTCGCTTTTCTGAGTGCTTCCACGGGTATGTTCTTGATCGGGAGCCCTGCCCCAAGAAAGACAATATCTACTTTTTCTTCAATAGCTACATCGAGGAGCTGGTGGAAATCATTCACTGCGACCATGATATTTACACCAATGATTCCGTCGCTCATGTTCCTGGCTTTTCGGATCTCATTTCGAAATGCTCTAAGATTGGCTGCCCTACCGTCCTTATAGTAGTCCTTCTCAAGCAGTCCGATTCCATTTGCAGCGATGACACCGATACCACCAACGTTGGCTACAGCCGACGCAAGGGAAGAGAGAGAGATTCCAACTCCCATTCCTCCTTGGACTATGGGAGTCCTTGCCACAAGATCACCGATCCTCAATTCCGGCCAGGTAATCTTTGTACTGAGAATTTTTTCAATGGCAGGCTTGACCTCTCCTAGATGGAGTTGTTGCACACAGTGTTGCAACACGTTCTTGAGATTGGTATGTAATGTTTCTAAGTCTGGTATTGTCATGCTCTATTCCTTTATTATCCGTTGCCGGTACTAATGTGTTCAAACATTAACACAATTACAAAAATTGTAATAGTGTTAGGAAAGAATCTTTATTGACACCCTGCTGTCTCCATCAAAGTGTTGTCTGATCGGGATTGCTTATGCGACGAGACTACTCAAGAAATAATCCAGTAATGCGGCTTCCTAAGGACCATCTTCCTTTTTCGCTTCAGTTGAGTTCACTCCTTGGAGTGCTTGAAACGCCCGGGTGAAGGAGGTAGGGGAGTCATATCCAAAGTATAGTGAGACCTTTCCCCCCGGCTGGTAAATCTGCCCGGTTTGAATCATAAAGAAATACCCAAGGAATTGAACCTTGGGTAGTGTCGAAAATGCTCTTAGAACTTAGTGCTTCTTCTTTTGGTAGGGGGTGTCCTCCAAGGGAAGGGATGTACGGAATATCCCGTCATAGCGGTAATACGCATTCTGACAAGCCGGAGCGGTAGGGATGGTGGTGAGTTCGCCAACCCCTTTCACCCCATAGGCAATAGGATGCTTGCCTGGTCCTTCCACCAACTTCACCTCCAAGGGAGGTACATCGGTGCTGCGAAGCAGTCCCAAAGTACCATAGCGGACCTTCGGATATCCCTCTTCGATGGGGAAGTCCTCAGTCAACCCATAGCCAAGGCCCATGGTAACCCCCCCTTCTATCTGGCCGGTAAGGGCTTGATGGTTGACAATTTGCCCTACATCACAAGCAGCAACTACCTTCTCCAGTTTTCCTTCTTCGTCAAGGATGACAACCTGGGCTGAATAGCTGTATGCCACATGACTCACCGGATTCTTCTTCTTGCTGGTAATCGGGTCCGTTATGGATGTATATTCTCCATAGTACTCCTTACCTTCAAGATCCTTGAGAGAGGACGTCTTTAGATCCTCTTTTAATTTCAAGGCAGCTCTTCTCACTGCTTCTCCCGTAAAGAGCGACTGTCGACTTGCCGTACTGGTCCCAGAATCAGGGGTTCTGGATGTATCGGGATCTTCTACGACAATCTCGTGAGCCTTCAGGGAGCATGTCTGTCCAAGCATCTGGGTACAGACCGTAGCAACTCCCTGTCCCATACAGGCAGCACTGGTCCTGATATGAACCTTTCCCTGTTCAATCGAAAGAATGCAGCGGCCAGTATCGGGGAAACCAACACCCAATCCACTATTCTTGAACGCTAGGGCAATTCCTGCCCTAGGTGAGGAGTAATAGGCATCCTTAACAGCTTCAAGGCATTCAATGACACCGGTGTCATCGCTTGCAACCTGTCCATTCGGCATGATATCCCCTGGCCTAAGTGCATTGATTCTCCTAATTTCGTAATAGTCCATGCCCAATTCATCCGCAAGAAGATTGAGGTTGGACTCCACAGCAAAACAACTCTGGGTGACCCCAAATCCACGGAAAGCACCAGCTGGTACCATATTCGTATAGATTGCCTTACCGATAACCTCGAAGTTCTGGAAGTTGTATGGG